>Ga0187827_10000369_pt1 | contig 71869 bp, 61 predicted proteins | sample ETNtaG_39_FD_167969 | JGI IMG/M metagenome (GOLD analysis project Ga0187827, IMG submission 167969) | Marine microbial and viral communities from oxygen minimum zone, Eastern Pacific Ocean - ETNP2014_SV_150_PacBio MetaG (Illumina Assembly) | ecosystem: Environmental > Aquatic > Marine > Hypoxic... | reverse complement strand
TGCCGGTGCTTGGAGTTGTTATTAGTGCACCTTGGCTATTAAGTGCTTTTTCTATGTTAGGACAAATCAGTGTGCATGAACGTCAGTCACCGCAGTTACATCATCTTTTATGGGTGCTTACTGTCAATGGTGGGTTGACACCACTTTTTGCATTGTTTGGCATATGGTGGTCAGTACGTAGTCGTCACTGGTTAGACATATGGTCCATATCATGGCTTGTGCCCATTGTAGAAATATCGAGTTTAGGCAATTTGGATGCACTGTCTCGTCGTACATTGATTGACCCGATGCAGATTTTTTATCCTTTTGGTATGGCATGGCACGCTACTATAATTCCTCTCGCTTTGTTGGCAGCGCGTGGTTTAGAGCCGTTAGGTGATTGGATCGCAGGCAAGAAATTTTGGAAAGAGTGGCTTACTGGTTCTCTCTCAATTGTGTTGTTGTTAACAGGACTTGGATTAATTATGAGCAAATCTGTTGTATCCTGGACGAGAGCATATGTACCGCAAATTACTGGTGCGGTGGCAACTTCCGCTGATGTCAGTGCTTATAAGTGGTTGGGCGACAATTCCCCATCAGACTCTAAGGTGTTAAACTATCCTGGGCGTTATGAAGGTCAATGGGCAACAGTAATATCTGAGCGCACATCTGTTTATATTCGTGACCAGTTATTTTATATAGGAGCAGAAGATTTGCGAAATTTGCAGAAAAATATGGCGGTCGCTTTTCTTGACCCTGCGTCTGATGAGGCCTATGATTTGATTAGTAGACATGAGATTGACTACATTGTGGTTCCACAGTGGCTCAATGTTGCTAATATTGATCAAACACAAATGCGCTGGAAGGAACCTGATAAGTTGCCGCAAGTCACTTCGTTTGAAGACGCAAGTTACTTGGATTTAGCTGCAAATTTTGATGGTGCCCAAGTGTGGCGAGTGAAACACTAGATGAGATTTCGCAATCACATTATACATAGCTTATTATGAAAATATTGCATATTATTCCCTATTTTTATCCAGCTTGGGCCTATGGCGGTACTTGTCGAGCTGCTTGGGAACTAGCTCGTGCGCTAGTACGCAAAGGTCAAAGTGTTGTTGTCTATACAACTGATGCTCTTGACGAGCATTCGCGTTCAACACCTGCATCAGTAGTAGTAGATGGAGTAGAAATACACCGAGTGCGTAATCTTAGTAATCGTTTAGCTTGGAGGCGCGCTTTTTTCCCTTTGGGTTTTGGAAGTAAGCTCCAGGAATCATTGCGTGACGCCGATGTTGTACATTTGCATGAATTTCGCTCCTTTCAGAATGCAGTAGCTTTGCCTTATATGGTCAGGACAGGTGTGCCGTTTGTGCTTACAGCTCAGGGAGGATTACCGCGAATTATGGGACGCAACACTTTGAAGGTGATTTATGACCGTAATTTTGGTGTACGCATACTAAGTAATGCTGCCAGACTGCATGCACTAAACGAACTAGAACGGGAACAGTTTATTGATTTGGGCGTTGACCCACAGAGGATTGCAATATTGCCAAATGGTGTGGATCTTGACCAATATCAATCTCTCCCATCTTTTGAAGGATTTCGAGCTCGTTTTGACATACCTGAAGGAGTTCCAATCATACTGTTTTTGGCGCGCGTCAATAAAATAAAAGGAGTAGATTTCTTGGTTTCCAGTTTCAATTTGTTGCGAAGTGCAAACCCTGATACATTTTTGGTGATTGTTGGTCCTGATGATGGATATCTGCAAGAAGTAAAAAATCAGGTACAGGAATTAGGAATTGAAAATCAGGTACGTTTTACAGGTTATTTGGATGGTGATGATAAATTGCAAGCATACCAAGCTGCCAGTGTATATGTTCTTCCATCAGCATATGAAATGTTTGCAATAACTTTGCTGGAGTCGCTTGCGTGTGGCACTCCTATCATTGCTACAGATCGATGTGGTTTGGCAGAATTTGTCAGACAAAATAATCTTGGGTCAATTGTCAATTATGGGGATATTGAAGGTCTAAAAAATGAAATTATTAGGATTTTAGGTAAATCTGTTGATGTTGAGAGTCGTGCTGATTACGGTCGAGAGTATGTACTTAAGCATTTTGGATGGGATAGGATTGCCGATAATTGGCTGAAGCTTTATCAGGATTGTGCATCAAAAGTTGAGATAGTTTAGATATGTGTGGTATCTGTGGATTGTTAACATTACCAGGACAAAAGCCAATCTCTAGGGATATCTTACAGCAGATGAGTGATTTGATTTCTCATCGCGGTCCTGATGATTTTGGAACATATGTGTCGTCAGATGAGAATATTGGTTTAGCTAACAGGCGCTTGTCAATTATTGACCCATCATCGTCTGGGAGACAACCTTTTAGCAATGAAGATAGCAGCATATGGGTGGTATACAATGGTGAGACCTACAACTATGGTGAGATCCGTAGCTATCTTCAGAATAGGGGGCATGATTTTCACTCTGATACTGACACAGAAATAATCGCTCATTTGTATGAAGAACATGGTGTTGATTGTGTTCGGTATATGCGAGGGATGTTCGCTTTTGCACTTTGGGATCAGTCTAAGCAACAGCTATTTTTAGCCCGGGATAGACTTGGAATAAAACCTGTTTATTATGCTTACACTCCTGATGCGTTTCTTTTTGCATCGGAGATTAAATGCCTATTAGTACATCCACAGTTGAAAAGAGCTGTCAATGACGAGGCCCTGTATCATTATCTCACTTTTCTAACTACGCCAGCTCCTCAAACTTTGTTCAAAGGTGTATTCAAATTGCCATCTGCTCATCGAGCTATCATTAATGCTGATGGCCAGATTCATGTTGAAGAATACTGGGATGTTTTTGAAGGTAGTAATGGTGATTCTAGCTATAGTGATGCCGATCAAGCGGATCGAGTTGTTCATGCATTGCGAGAAAGTGTTAGGCTAAGAATGGTTTCAGATGTTCCTTTTGGTGCTCTATTGTCAGGGGGTATGGACTCTAGCACTAATGTGTCCTTAATGGCTGCAGAAATGGATAGACCAGTGCAGACATTTTCAATTGGATATCAGGGCGACGATATCAGTGACTACAATGAAATTAGATATGCTAGACAAGTAGCTACTAAATTTGGTGCTGAGCACCATGAAACACTTATTGGACGAGATGATTTAATTCGATTTTTGCCTGACTTGATTTATCATCAAGATGAGCCAATTGCTGATCCTGTTTGTGTCCCCTTATATTATGTGTGTAAATTGGCTAAGGATAACGGCACTTCGGTAGTACAAGTGGGTGAAGGCGCCGATGAATTATTTGGTGGATATTGGCATTGGCAGGCGGTATTGCGCCTAAATCAAGGACCATGGAAGGCTTTTGGTGCCTTACCCAGCTGGGCAAGGCGATTAACCTCACAGTTATCTAGGCCGATGATGAATGATTTGCGTATGGAGTATCTTCGTCGCGGAGTGGCAGGAGAAGAGTTGTTCTGGGGTGGCGCAATTGCATTTGGTGAGGATGGTAAGCGAGATATACTCACAGATGAAGCTTTAAGGCGTATAGGTGATCTAAGTTCACATGAGATTGTTCAGAAGTATAGGAGCAACTTTGACGCTCGTTGTCCCAATCCTGATTATCTTAAGTGGATGAGTTATTTGGATTTACATATGCGACTGCCGGAGCTATTGTTAATGCGTGTCGATAAAATGTCCATGGCTACCTCAGTGGAGGCTCGTGTTCCATTTCTTGATCATGAGTTTGTGCAATTGGTAATGAGTATATCTCAGTCACAAAAGATGCCAGGACTGCGCACTAAACATCTTTTGAAACAGGGTGTTCAAGGCTTGATACCTGACCATATTATTAATAGAAAAAAACAGGGGTTTCGTGTACCTATTAGTCAATGGTTTTCTGATACTCTAGGATTAATTGCGGAACAAAAATTGCGTGCGTTTTGCAAACGAACTGATTATTTTAGTTGGTCAGCTGTATCAAAATTGATATACAGACAGGATGACCTAGTGTGGTATCTGCTAAATTTTGTTTTATGGCATGAATTATGGATTGAGGGTGTTCCTGGTGACGAGTTGATTCAACTCAGATAATTGTGTTCTAGGGATATAGACATCTAATTGGTGGATCAATCGTGCAATTGTAGAATGGTATTTGAACACCTAAAATTACGTATATGCTGAGTACAAATAAGATTAGCACTAGTATTGCGATGCTGATTTTATGATATTTCCTCGGGAACAAGCTTGTCCATCCCAAAGCAAACAGGATGGATATTGGGAGCATTGCTGGCAGACCATAGCGAGTACCTGCAAATATTAGCATTATTGATCTGTGAGGATAGATATCTGTCCTTAGTATTATCATTAGTAATATCAGTATTGTACTAGCTGTAAGAAGGCCAATTGTTTGAAGTCTCCTTTTACTAAGATTTGATCCTGCTATCTGTGATAATTTGTGAGCCCAGATATTTTTGGCTAGTCCAATTGCAGTTGTAAAAGTGACAATAAATAAGGGAATCAATTGCCACCGGCTGAGTCCAGGTTGTGTACCTCCGAATCCTGACCAATACATTGCGAACAACCACCCAGGCAAATCCCGCAACCATGCAGTATGTGTGCGTTCCCAAGAGTAGAATGACCATAATGCTCGATTAGGCGAAAAACCAAATATATGGTTCCAACCTATTCTTGGCCACAATGTTTCCACAGTACCATTGCGGATCATGTTAGTAAAGACTTGATTGGTGCCCCAGTTGCCGGTAGAAGATTTAGGTGATGAGAAACTAGGCGGAATATTGTGGGGATATGTACCTTTTGCGAGAATTAAGCCATCGTAGAGAACAGTTGTGGCATTTTCAGATGCAGGTAGTATTACTGCAAGATAAGTTGCTTCTTCAGGAACTTCTGTAACAATAGAGCGAAACTGCCATACTCCATTTCCAATAGTACTGGCAGTATATCCACCATTACTTGTAGCAAAGTTTGGAAATCCGATTTCACTTCCTGTTGTAAGGTTCACCCAACCACCAACTGTTATTGTTTGACCTCGCAATTCAATCACCTTATCTTCCGCCAAGTATTGCACAATCCCATTAGGATTTTCCTTATTGTTTACTATAAGTGCATTATTGCCGACTGGTCCATTATTGCTTTTTATTTCTGCAGGTATAAAGCGCACTCGTTCTCCTGTCTCATGCCAAAACCAGTGCGCAGGTATTTCGTTTTTTATTGGTAAGAAAAGTGCAGTCAAAGCAACTAAACTAAAGATAGTTGATACTAATATCCATTTGCGTTGCTTCTCTGGTAAGTTTGCCCATAGCCATAGTGCAGTTAAAGGAATTCCTATCCAAGCAGTTGATTTGGTAAACAAACACAATACTAATGCCATCATTGTTATCCAGTATGTTTTGGATTTGGGCGCAGATTGAGTGATTCTTTGTTGTGATAGACTCCAGAATAGCAAGCTTATTGCACACATTGCACCAGCATCCGTATTGAGCCCAGCAATTATGTCTCCTAGATGGTGATTAAGTGCCATGATGCTTGCGGCACCTATTTGTATTGATTGCTTTTTTGGGAATAGGTTATGTGTTGTAGCATATGTTAATGCTGTGGCAATTATCCCCAAAAAAAGAGTAGCAAATCGACCAAGGTTAATTGTGTCTCTGTCTGATAGATTATTAAAAATTGCCATGGGTATACCCGACCAAAGGTAATATGCAGAATTAGTAAGTCTACGATCGTCAAATAGCAGGTGACATGGTGCATGTGTCAATGCTGCTGGATTTATCAGGGCTATCTCTTCGTCATTAAATGCAATCCATTCAGTTACATCTTCTCCAATTAAGCTATCTTCTTTGTGAAGCGACCAGGACAAACCAACCGAATCTCGTAGGCATGCTGCTGCTACCAACTTTGTGTGTGCGAAATGTACTATTTCATCAACGTTGTGACCGAGTGGTACAATCTGCACGCGCAGTGCTCCTAACATTAACTGGGTAAGAAGGAGAAATACGACAGTGGGATTTAGATGTGATCGAACTTTCATTATAATTAAAACACAATTCTTTTTAGTTGCATGTGAGACAGTCTACCGAGCTACTAGGTGATTGTCAATCTTACTAGTTGAGTAAATAATTAGAAATTTCACTTAATATGTATCAATGAAGATAGCATATATTTGTCAATATTTCATACCTGAGCCTTCAGCACCCTCCGCTCGAATATCAGAGCTTGCCCAAGCGTGGGTGGAGAATGGCCACGAAGTTACTGTTATAACTGGAATGCCCAATCATCCAGATGGTATTATTTTAGACGAATATCGTGGCAAAATCATTGCCGATGAAAAGATAGGGGATGTTACGGTACTACGAAATTGGTTATATGCAACGCCTAATGAAGGAATCCTAAGGAAAACATTAAGCCATCTTAGTTTCATGATTAGTACGGTCATTCTTGGCTTACCTAGATTAAGTACAATAGATGTAATAATTGTGAGCTCACCAACCTTTTTCTCTGCATTTGCTGGACTATTTATTAGCAAAATGCGGCGAGTACCCTTTGTGTTTGAAGTACGAGACTTGTGGCCAGCGGTTTTCATTGATCTTGGAATACTAAACAACGTCTTCTTGATACGATTTTTGGAATCCTTGGAAATGTTTCTTTACACACAAGCTGCACTTGTTGTAACTGTTACCAAATCATTTAGAAATAAATTAATTGAGCGTGGACTGTCAGCTGAGAAAATAGCAGTTGTTTCTAATGGTGCTAAGGTAAGTTGGTTTAATCCTGGTGATAAAAATGATGATTTATGCAGTGCATTAGGCATTTCGAGTAAGTTTGTCGTTAGTTATATTGGAGCTCATGGCATTTCTCAAGGTGTGGCAACTATTATGGAAGCAGCTGAAACATTTAAGTATCGTGATGATATAGTTTTTATGTTAGTAGGAGATGGTGCTATGAAGAAGGAGATGGTCATCATGAAAAATGACCGTGAGCTTAAAAATGTAGTAATGTTGCCTGCGCAATCGAAAGAACGGATACCAGACTTATATCGTGCTAGTGATGTATGTATTGTGCCATTGCGTGATATACCTCTATTTGACAGTTTCGTGCCATCAAAAATGTTCGAAATTATGTCATGTGGGATACCTATTATTGGATTAGTGAATGGAGAAGCAAGAGAAATACTGGAGCTTTCCGGCTCTGCTAGGATTAGCTCTCCGGAATCTGTTCATGAATTGGTTGACTCGATTGTATGGATGATGGAGAATCCTCAAAAGCGCAAAATGATGGGAATCTCAGGACGAACATTTGTATGTGAACATTACGACCGTACTATGCTTGCAAAAAACTATGTCTGTCACTTGAAGATAATCTTAAAGTGACTACTATATTGATTACAGGAGCAACTGGTTTCTTAGGCGAATATGTCATACGTCGTCTACTTAAGTCTAGGTCGGAAATAAGGGCATTTGTGCGTCCAACAAGCGATATAGCTTGGCTTAGCAAACAGGACGTACATTTATTTTTCGGCGATTTGAGTCAGGATCATGCAATTCAAAGCGCATTGCAGGGCGTGGACCTATTAATAAATGTAGCTTCTTTAGGATTTGGACATGCGCCTAATATTGTGAATTCACTGATCAAATCAGAGGTCAGACGTGCTGTTTTTGTGAGCAGCACATCGATATTTTCTAAGTTGTCCACTAGAAGCAAAGTTACTAGAATTCAAGCTGAATTTGTCATTGCTGAGAGTGGGCTTGATTACACGATCGTTCGGCCAAGCATGATATATGGTTCGCCGCGTGACCGTAATATTTGGAGATTAGTTAATTTTATCAAGAAGTGGCCAATTGTTCCCATTATTGGTCGTGGTGATGCTTTGCAACAGCCTGTGTATGTAGATGATGTGGCGCAGGCAATTGTTAGTGCATCGCAACGTGATCGGTCTATAGGTCAATCGTATGATATTGCGGGCGCAGAAGCTATCTCCTTCCTTGACATAATAAATCTTGTTTCTGCAGCACTTGGTCGATCTACCAAAAAGGTACATATTCCGTATGTGATGGCCAAGTATGCATCATTATTGTTTGGTAGCATAGGATTGGGTATAACTTTTGAGCAAGTTCTTCGTTTTAGAGAGGAAAAGACCTTTGACATTAGTGCAGCATCTAGAGATTTGGGATATAAACCACTAGTTTTTGAGGATGGTTTAGCACATGAGATACAATGGCTGAGGAAATTATAGTTATAATGGTTTAATTATGCCTACAATCTGGACTATAATGTCGCGGTTTATGCGACGTACCGGCTGGTATTTATTAGGTGATCTGATAATAGTGGTGATTGCCTATCGTGTGGCATTGACCGGACGGTTTGCTGGTGCATCTCCAAACGCACATTACCTACAGGCATGGAATACGTATATTGCCTTCATAGTATTTATTCATTTAGCAGCTAATTACTGGGCTGGAATGTATAGTCGGTTGTGGCGTTTTGCCAGTGCTCCGGATGCTCTCATAGTTGTGCAGGCATGGTTGGGTGCAACAATTCCTTTGATGTTGTTAGATATGCTACCAGCTGCTCGTCTTGAATCAACGATTCGGCCTTTGCCTTTAAGCGCACTGGCGTTAGGTGGTTTCCTTGCTGCTGCTGGCTTGACTATGCTTCGTTATAGAACAAGGGTATTAGTGAGTCTAATTTTTAGATTAAGACGAGCTGGGCAAAAATCATCAGGTGGTGCTGGTCCGATAAGAACACTCATAGTGGGAGCTGGTGAAACCGGTCAGTCACTATCGTGGCAACTTCAAAATCGAAGTGGTGGTCGAGCATACCAAGTACTTGGATTTATTGATGATGATGTTGACAAACATGGTTTTAATGTTCATGGGATTCCAATACTGGGTGGCAGGACACAATTGTTAGAATTGGTAGTGCTACATAATGTAGACTTGATAGTATTGGCTATTCACGCTATTTCTGGACATGAGTTTCGTGAGATTCTGAGTGTTTGTCAGAATGCTCCAGCGCGGATACAGATTGTCCCCGATGTGTTCGAGGAACTTGCAACTAGCGCGAACAAGTCTTTGTTAAGGGATGTAACAGTAGATGATTTTCTTGGTCGGAGTCCTGCTGAAATCGATATCGAGGTGTGCAGAGGTATGCTGCAAGGTAGTACTGTTCTGGTTACTGGTGGGGCAGGCTCTATAGGAACGGAGCTGTGTCGGCAGGCCCTAGCTTTTGATGCGAAGTTGGTTGTGGCTGTGGACATGAATGAAACTGGTTTGTATGAGTTACAAGCTGAAACAAGTATGCTGAATGGTCAATGCAATTTAAATGTGTGTGTGGCTGATGTAACTGATCCAGAGCAAGTTACAGAGATCTTTGAGCGATATCGTCCTGAAGTTGTGTTTCATACCGCTGCTTATAAACATGTACCTTTAATGGAATCGCACCCACGTGTTGCTCTGCGCACTAATGTTGTAGGTACGTTAAACGTAGGTTTGTCCGCCAGCGAGGTGGGTTCAGAGAGGTTTGTATTGATCTCTACTGACAAAGCGGTTGCACCAGCTAGTATTTATGGAGTGACAAAACTAATAGCAGAGCAAGTGACTGCTGGTTTGGCTTTAGAAAGCTCTGATACACTATTTGCTTGCGTGAGATTTGGTAATGTATTAGGCAGTCGAGGTAGTGTTGTCCCACTTTTTGAGAAGCAAATTGCGTCTGGAGGACCAGTCACTGTTACTCACCCTGATATTACTAGATTTTATATGACTATACCTGAGGCTGTGAGATTAGTAATCCAGGCCTCAGCGCTCACGCGTGGAGGAGATTTGTTTATGTTAGAAATGGGTGAAAGTATCCGGATTGCTGAATTGGCTGAACGTATGATCAGGTTGCACGGTTTGCGTCCAGAAGTGGATATACCAATTGAATTTACAGGTCTCAGGCCAGGCGAAAAGCTACATGAGGAATTAATTGAAAATGAAGAAAGTCGAGAAGCCACTAATCATGCGCAGATTTACCGAGTGTTGTCTGGTAGACGTCAATCCAACAAGCTTGCTTTAGCAATGTTAGAACAATGGGTTTCGAGTGCACTAAATCTACCTGAGAATGATTTGGAAACCACCTTGCGTAGTTATAGTAGTGATGGTGTAATTAATCAATCTAATTCTTCTACGAGTAAATGATTTTATGATTGTGGTAAGGACTCCCCTACGTATAAGTTTCTTGGGTGGTGGCACTGATTTTCCGGATTACTATCGTAATCATGGTGGGTTGGTACTATCAACAGCAATCGATAAATACATATACGTAATTGTCAAGCAAAGGTTTGACAATATGATCTATGTCAACTATTCGCGCAAAGAAATCGTAGAAAATGTCGATGAAATACAACATGAACTAGTAAGAGAGGCCATGCAAATTACCGGAGTTAAACGAGGTGTAGAGATTACTACTCTTGCTGATGTTCCATCAAGTGGAACTGGCCTAGGTTCATCTAGTACTGTAACGGTTGGCCTATTACAGGCATTATATTCCTACAGTGGTAAGCTTGTAACTGCAGAGACACTTGCAAGGAATGCATGTGAGATTGAGATTGGCAGATGTAAAAAGCCCATAGGTATGCAAGACCAATATATAGCGGCTTATGGTGGTTTTCGGGAAATATCTTTCGAAAAAGATGATGTTGTGACTGTATCGAAATTAGGCTTAAATGATGAGTTAATTCGTCGCCTCAACCGTAATATGATGTTATTTTATACAAATATTACTCGTCCATCTGAGAGTATTCTTGTAGAACAAAGAGAAAATATTTCTGAACGTGAAGATAGTTTGGCGGGACTGCGTGAGCTTGCTGTACAAGCTCGTGACTGTTTGAAGAACGGTGATTTAAGTGAGTTCGGTAACATGTTGCATAATGGTTGGGAGCTCAAAAGAGGCCTTGCTAGTGGTGTTAGCAATCAGGATCTTGATGATTTATATAATGCTAGTAGAAAAGCTGGCGCTATTGGAGGTAAGATAGCTGGCGCAGGTGGCGGAGGCTTCTTGTTACTATATGCGCCTTTGGCTGCTCAAGACAATGTTAGGAGTGCGCTAAGCAATTTACGTGAACTTCCATTTTTATTTGAACGTGATGGTAGCAGGGTGGTTTTCGACCTAGGTAGGTCAAAGTAACGTTCATTCTACGATTTCTCTACTACGCTCTAAAACATGCTTGACTAAAGCAAACTCGTTGGTTAGAATTCAAAACTTGAATACTCGAATATAGGTACATTTTTGAGAGACTATGAGTTTCATTTACTGGATGCTATTGCTGATAATCCTACGGTAACTCAAGCTGGACTTGCAGCTCAACTGGGTGTAGCGGTTGGCAGTATTAATTGGTACATTAAGCGCATGGTGGCTAAGGGTTATGTAAAAGCTACCCGCATGCATCGTACCCGCTTGAAATACCACCTGACACCAGAGGGTGTTGCATTATTGGGACGACGTACAGCCGAGTATATGGAACAAGCCCTTTTGGTTTACCGGAAGTTACGTAGAGCAGCTATGGAAACGGCTGTTGATATTCAGAGCAAGGGAATTGAATGCGTTTTATTACAAGGAGATAGTGACGCAACAGATATTCTCAGACTGACTTTGTTGGAGCATGGAGTTGTATCAACTAGCAAATCTGCTGATTGGTTGGTCCGTTGTGTTGGCCATGATTATTACCTAGAGTCATGCACTGATATTAGACCAAATGATAGACTGCATGAATCCGGTTCAACAACATAATGCCGATGATGAGTTTTGCCAGCATATATTGTATACAATTGGATTATATTGACTGATTATATTAATTGGTATCAACAAGCGTCGCATAGCCTAAATGTTGATAATTTGTGTTGTAAACACAATCAATTTGGCTGGTTAGATTGTTGATGTATGTGAGTTTGTGGGCAATTACATCTTGTAATATCAAAAAATATAGATGTAACCAGTAGGCATACAGTTGTGATTTCTAGTATATATAGTCCCACACAAGAATTGATGTGTGTTGGAAGGGCGGAGCATTCCTGCGGTATTTTCAGTTTACCGAACATTTTATTATATAAATTATATGACAACTAATTTCTGGAAGGACAAGCGAGTTTGTGTAACTGGCGGTGCTGGATTCTTGGGCTCCGCTATAACTAGCAAGCTGCGCGGACTAGGATGTGGCGAATTGATCACTCCTCGCAGTCGCGATTTTGATTTGCGCATTAATGAATCAATAAAAAAGCTGTACTTTGAGGTGCGTCCGCAAATAGTAGTTCATCTAGCAGCTGTCGTGGGTGGTATTGGTGCAAATAGCGCGAGACCTGCAGAGTTCCTATATGATAATTTGATGATGGGGACTCAATTGTTTCACGAAGCTTGGGCATATGGAGTCGAAAAGTTTGTGGCAATTGGCACAGTCTGTGCTTATCCAAAATTTACTCCACTGCCATTCTCAGAAGATAATCTGTGGGACGGCTATCCGGAGGAGACAAACGCACCCTATGGACTGGCTAAAAAAATGTTATTGGTGCAGAGTCAGGCTTATAGGCAGCAATATGAATTTAACTCCATATTTCTATTGCCGGTTAATTTATATGGTCCTGGCGATAGTATTGATAGCGAAAACTCGCATGTTATTCCATCTCTAATCATGAAATTCTTGAATGCTAAGCGTAGTGGTCAAAAAGAAGTGGTTGTGTGGGGAGATGGTTCACCTACTCGTGAATTTTTGTATGTCGATGATGCTGCGGATGGAATCCTTTTAGCAGCTGAGAAATATAACAGCAGTCTTCCTGTAAATTTAGGTTCTGGACAAGAGATATCTATACTGGATTTGGCCACAACTATCGCAGCTTTGGTAGGATATACAGGAAAACTAGTATGGGATCGCACTAAGCCGAATGGGCAACCGCGTAGAAAGCTTGACGTTAGTCGTGCACAAAGCAATTTTGGGTTTAGAGCTAGAGTGGACTTTGAAGATGGATTGAAACGGACTGTTGACTGGTATGTTCAGAATAGTGCGGAGTCAAACTAGGGAAATAGAGTGAATTCATCTAATTCTGAAGACAAATCATTTGTTACAGTAATAGATTCATCCGCAAAATTTGGATGGTGGAAATATTTACAGGAGGTATGGTTTTATCGTGACCTTTTTTATTTCTTAGTGTGGCGTGATCTCAAGACCAGATATGCGCAGAGTGTTCTAGGTATAGGGTGGGCAATTATACAACCACTTTTTAGTATGTTGGTCTTCACGATTGTTTTCGGTAACATGGCTCGTATCTCATCAGATGGTGTTCCATATGCTATCTTTAGTTTTGCAGCGCTGGTTCCATGGACATACTTTTCTGGGGCTTTGACCGGGGCTGGTGGTAGTCTAATAACCGCACGCGGTATTATCACAAAAGTGTACTTTCCTCGCATCATTGTTCCTTTGGTGGCAGTAGCCGGAAAACTTTGGGACTTTGGTATTGGACTGATAGTGCTTTTTGGCATGATGGCCTATTTTGGTTTTGGACTGACATCTCAAATGTTGCTACTTCCTATGGTAACTATCTTAATGATTCTCGCTGCTTCTGGAATTGGAATGTGGGTCACCGCACTCGCAATTCAATATCGAGATATAAGTTATAGTCTTGGCTTTGGAATACAGTTACTTATGTATGCTTCTCCAGTAGTTTATCCTACAAGTATGGTTCCAGAACGCTTTCGATTGTTATATAACTTGAATCCCATGACAAGTGTCATTGAGTCTTTTCGCTCAATATTGTTGTCCACTAATCCCATTCCATGGGATGGTCTGGCAATTGGTTTGTTTGTATCAGTATTGTTATCAGTAAGTGGAGCTGTTTATTTTATCGGTATGGAAAGAAAATTTGCAGATGTCGTCTAACAACACAGCTATACGCGTAGAGAATATATCCAAGCGTTACCGAATTGGCTCTCAAGAAGAGCGTCATCATACTTTGGTTGGAAGCGCATTAAAACTGGCAATGCAGCCGTTACGTAATGCACGCAATCTGCGGAGATTGACAAAATTTGCGGCAGATGAGATTGAAAGTCCAGATATTGTTTGGGCTCTCAATGATATTTCCTTTGATGTTCAACGCGGTGAAGTTATTGGTATTATCGGTCATAACGGTGCAGGTAAAAGTACAATTCTCAAAATACTATCACGAATCACGTTTCCTACTAACGGTCGTGTAGTAATAAAAGGAAGGGTGGGATCTTTGTTAGAAGTAGGCACTGGATTCCACCCGGAACTTACTGGTCGTGAAAATGTTTATCTGAATGGTACTATCCTGGGAATGAGCAAAACCGAAGTCGATCGCAAATTTGATGAAATTGTAGAATTCTCAGGAGTAGCTAAATTTATTGATACTCCAGTCAAGCGGTATTCTAGTGGTATGAGCGTTCGTCTAGCATTCTCTGTTGCAGCGCACTTAGATCCAGAGATTTTGTTAGTGGATGAGGTACTGTCCGTGGGTGATGCTGGTTTCCAGAGTAAATGTATTGGTAAGATGCAAGATGTGGCTAGTCAAGGACGTACTGTTATATTTGTCAGCCATGTAATGCAGGCCATAAGAAACTTGTGTGATCGTACTATACATATTGATCAAGGTCGAATTATTAATGATGGTCCTACGCAACAGGTTATCAGAAATTATTTGACCGGTGATTCAGAAAATCAGATAGCAGAAAGAGTTTGGGGTGACAAGCATACCCAACCAGGTAATTCAGGATTCAGATTGCTTGGATTACGCATCTTAGATTCAGATAGCAATACAGCGCAAGCTTTTCGAACGTCCGAATCTATCAGAATTCAGATTGAGTTTGAACTTGACAAATTAATACACGAAATTGGAGTTGGTTATGATTTGTTTTCCGCCGATGGTTCTATGGTTTATCGATCATATCATTATGATGATATTCCTGAGCAGTGGCCCGAGATACAACTAGGGTATAACCGTTTAGAATGCGTTATTCCTGCAGGTATGTTGAATGGGGGTAGTTATGTGATACGACTGTGTGTTTTACAGCAAGACATTAAATGGATTCTTAATGGCACTCCCGAACTAAGTTTTGATGTGGAATTTGATCACTCTAGGTCGCCTTTTTTCTTCAAGCTACGTCGTGGAGTGATTGCACCTGTGCTGGAATGGAAGAGGTCTAGTTAGATGTTAGGTTTCACTGTATCTGTATGTGATGGACACTTCAATAAGCAGCCTATATTAATGTACTGCTAGATTTTTTCCTTAATAATTTAGATATGCGAGTTTTCATTTCTGCACCTCATAATAGACCAAGTGGTGGAACCAAGTATCTGAACTTGTTTGCAAATTTGTTCAATGACAAGGGCATAACTAGCTACATGGTGCTACCAAAAGAGCCTACTCAATCAGGGTTTCTCAATCAACCGGCACCAGTGATTGATTCAAGTACGATGTTAGAAATGTGTAGTGATGATGATGTGATTATCGATGGTTGGCAATTGGATGAAATTTATGACAGTACCCGTATTGCTTCTGCACGCCGCAAAATATTTTGGCATCATGGATGTTCGATACCTATAGGAAAAGGTTATAAAGGAGAGTACGTTTATTCTGCTGACTCATGTTATACGGACTACTGGAATGTAAGTGGTGCTTGCTCTGACTATATTGCATCCGAATATGGTGTTGAATCTAGTGTTCTTCAGTTGTTTTCTCCCGACAATCCAGAAGAATTGTATTCGAGATCATTAGATTATAAGGATAGGAAAGGCATATTAGTGTTGTGGGCTAGAGGGGCTTGGAGAATCCTAAAAATGTTGCCGAAGATTAGTGATACCACTGTTACTATCGCGTATCCGGGCTATAGTGAGAACACATGGTACGATTTGTTGCATAGTCATAGATTGTTTATCAGCGTTGACCAAGGAGTGCGTTCCACACCGCTGTGGCAGCGGGCAAAATACAGATTGTTTGGCAAAGAAAATAATTATTGGAAGGTTCCTTCATCACGCCTACTGGGTTTCCCAACCCCTCCATTTGAGGCAGCGCTGTGTGGGTGTGCTGTAGTTGGGGCACCTATGGGGGGAGGTTTAGAATGGATGACTAAAGACAATTGTTATTTGGCTGAAGACTTGAATCTTGGGTCACTCTTAGATCAGGTGAATCTTGCGCTTTCTGCAAATGATCAACAACTAGAAAGTAAGGCACATTCGGCATTTGAGTCTGTGCGAATTTTTGACAGAGAGAAAGCTTGGACAAAACTCTGTAGTTTGTTATCTATATAATCTAGAAAAACAACAATGAACTATCCTTCTATTTCAATAGTAACACCCTGTTACAATCATGCAAAATTTGTTGGGAAGACTATTAGTTCTGTCTTATCTCAGAATTATCCTAACTTGGAGTATTTAGTCATCAATGATGGTAGTACCGATGATAGCGATGCGATCATACAGAAATACAAACATGAATTGCATCATTATGAGACCTGGACTGGTTACCGTACTGGTCCGGCTCCGGCAATAAACAAAGGGTTTTTACTCTCTAGTGGGGACATTATGGGATGGCTAAATAGTGATGATTTGTTAATCCCAAACAGCCTATTTGTAGTTGCAGAGATATTTGCTCAGTTTCCGGAAATTGATTGGTTAACAGGAGTAGCAACAACTATTGATATAGAAGATAGATATATACGTTCCAGAAAATATAACAAAAATTTGTATGATTATCTGATTGGTGATTGGGCAGTCATACAGCAGGAATCTACATTCTGGCGACGGAGTCTCTGGGATGCTGCAGGCGGAGGTCTTGACGAAAATCTATCCATTGCATTCGATTCTGATCTTTGGAGTCGCTTTTTTTTGCATGCACAGCATTTTCATGTCGATTGTCCGTTAGGTGCTTATCGAAAAGTGCCAAGTAGTACAAGCATAAGGAAAGCACAGGATTTCGCCGATGTTACCGATAAATCTATTGGTAAATTGAGAGATAAAGTCCCAAAAAATGTTTTGAGCAAGTGTTTACATTACCGTATTTTCAAATGGATATTACGTACAATTGGAAGTCCACGCTTGACAAATATAATCGGCATCATTTTTGGTCATGCAAGTTTTGCATACAAGTCAATTACGTATATGCCCATGCACTCAAAATGGCGTATTTATTCAGAATGGTGAAATAGTATTGATGGCTTGGCATAATAGATGAGTCGGGATGCTATTTCAGTTGTGATGCCAGCCCGTAATGCATCTTTAACTATTGCTGATGCTATTAATTCTATTTTGCACCAAACTTATTCAAATTTAGAACTTATTATTGTTGACGATAACAGCGAGGACAACACATTTCAAATTGCCAGCATGTTTGCATCAGAAAACGAACACGTAAAAGTATTTGCGATGCCTTTTGATGATCCAGACAGATATAGTATTAATATGTTGAATGTGAATGCTGGATGGACTGCACGCAATTTTGGCATGGAAAGATCCTCAGGGGATTGGATAACTTTTCAGGATGCAGATGATGCATCTTTACTTAATCGGCTTGATGTACAACATGATTTTGCTACAAGGTATCACTCTTCACACGTGTGTATTGATTGGCAAAAGTATGGTTCTGAATATCTAGGAAAGTATCTTGACGTGGATGCGATATTAACTGATTGTACTGAGGAACATCTTGTTATTAATTCAGTTCAGATTCTTGATATTGCTAGAAGGTGCAAGGGCATCATTCCATCTTATTTTGGTTGGATTCATAACCATGTACCACACAGTGTTCGAACATTACGGTTCATTAATAGGCTGTTCTTTGGTGATATCAACACTTCTTATCCAGGTGCTGCCAACAGTCCCATGCTTAAAGCAGAAATTGCTCGGAAAATATTGTTTCGTCCCCTGATGCAGCGTGTTTGGCCTTCGCGACGGGGTCGTGGGGCTGATCGCGATTTCAACTTTAATGTCGCAGAATTTGTAGGTGATAGTATATCGGTTAATCTACCCTTATATTTATGGAGACAGAAAGGTGATAATAATAGTGCTTATCTAAGTCCGCAATATAGACCAGTAGAATCTAAGGGAGTATGATTTTTGTCAGTAAATTGTCTTTTTTTGTTTAGACGCGGTCGGGCACATCAATTGCAAAAATGGACACAAGGAGAAGGTCCGATTGATTTCTTATATGGTTTCCCGTTGTTGGAAAATGATAAGATCGCAAGTGATTTTGCAGAAGGCGATGATCGGTCAAATGATTGGAGAAGGCGTTTATGTTATCCTTTTGAAAGCATAATTAGTAGGACAGTCGGCATAGGATTTTCAATCCATATAGCGATTATTCACTGGAGCAAGATAGTAAAATCTGATGTCGTGGTCTCTACTGTTGACACATGTGGCTTGCCTCTCGCCCTACTAAAATGGCTGAAATTGATAAAAACACCAGTTATTTACATAAGTCAGGGTTTAGCTCATCGATTGCATTCGAGAAGAGGCTCATTAATTGGGCGGGTCACTAAATATATATATTCTCGATTTCTACAATCAATTGAAAGGGTATTAGTGTTGGGAGAAGGCGCTGCATTGCCTGTAATAGAAGAGCTGGATATCAATTCTGATGATGTGTTTGTTCTGCAATTTGGAGTGGATGATCAATTTTGGACACCTCATTTAGTCGAGAAGCACGATGAGTATATTCTTAGTGTTGGTACTGATGCCGCACGTGATTATCCTACTTTATTGAATGCAATTGACAATCAATTTGTAAGAATTATTTCTAGACAAAGAATCCCTGACAATCTGTTAGCTTCAAATGTACAAGTAAGCAGCGAGCATTCCTTTTTAGAACTAAGAAATATTTATCGTGGCGCACGTTTTGTGGTGGTACCACTTCATGATGTTGATCAGCCTTCTGGACAGAGTGTGGCGCTGCAAGCAATGGCTTGTGGGCGCGCCGTAATTATTACTTGTACTCAGGGTCTTTGGGAACCTCAGTATATGCGTCATAAGGAGACATGTTATCTTGTAAATCCAGGAGATGTACAGAATCTAAGGGAGACTATATCTTACTTGTGCGCTAATCCAGAAGAAGTTGAAAAAGTTGGCGCTAATGCACGTGAATTAGTTGAGAGTCGTTATAATGTACGTTCTCTTGCCAGTGATTTGCAGCGACATATTATAGAATTGGCAGCTGAGTGAACTATTTTCATCCTCATACATATCACATGCAAGTGACTAAAGGTTTCAATCGTAGGTTCAGCATACAGCATCTAATTATTGTGCAAATGTGTGATGTTAAAAAATATTTTTAAAGCACCTTCACGATTATCCGCAAGTATTTCGGTATTCCACGATTTTCATCGTCCTCCTTATGGTGGTGGGAACCAGTTTATGTTGGCTTTAACTTCAGAATTTGAGAGGAATGGATATAAAATCGAGAGAAATAAGTTGTCGGATTCCACAGAGGTTTGTCTGTTCAATAGTTTCAATTTTAACTCACGAAAACTTCTTGCTAGTAAACATGTCAGTAGTACTCTAATGATCCACAGAGTTGATGGTCCGGTAGATAAATATAGAGGAGACGAACGAGGTGTGGATAGCGAAATCTGGAAAATTAACCAGACTATAGCTAATGCTACTGTTTTCCAATCGCAATATAGTCTGGATGCTCACATCAAATTGGGTATGCAATTTCGGCGGCCAACGGTGATCAAGAATTCAGTGGACTCAACAATATTTTATCCGTCGAAAAAAGATTTTTCTAGTAAATCGGGTAAGATAAAGCTAATTTCAACTAGTTGGTCTGACAATATAAATAAAGGTGCATCCGTCTACCGATGGTTGGAACAGAATTTAGATTGGGATCGATTTGACTACACTTTTGTAGGTAGATCACCGATTAAGTTTAAGCACATCACTATGATGTCTCCCGTGGATTCTGTCAATCTTGCAGATATATTACGAGAGCATGATATTTTCGTTACTGCCAGTGTACATGATCCATGCTCAAACGCACTGATAGAAGCACTGTCTTGTGGATTGCCTGTAATCGGTGCACGAAGTGGGGGGCATCCCGAGCTTATAGGTAAGGCAGGATATCTATTTGATGATAAGAAGGACATACTCGGTTTAATTGACAATCTAGTTGATAATTACCAACAAGCACAAAATTCTATCAAGATACCAACTTTGTCAAAGGTTGGACATGAATATATGAGAGTAATGGGTTTGAAAACATTGAATGATAATTGAGTTTGCATAATTGTCACTGGTGCTGTCATCAATTAGTCAACTGGAAACAAACTTGAAATTCAATCTAAACATACTCAAAGCATTTTTGCGCAAGATATATGGTGTTAGCCATAAAATGGAGCCTATGCTGTATCGTAGCGAGTTATTTTCAGAGCTAACGTCACTTGTGGGAAATGATTATTTTGAAAAGGGTCGGTTGCTTGAGATTGGACCGAAGGATGGACTAGATAGTTATAGATTGGCGGCGCTTAAGCCAGAAGAATTAGTGTTAGTTGATTTACCTGAGAAACGGTATTCAATAGAAAGATGGCTTCACAAAATTGTGTGCCCATACAAATTTGTTGAAGCCAACATTATGTACATGTCCAGGCAAGATTTTGTGTCTTTGGGTAAATTCGATCTTGTCTGGTGTACTGGAGTGCTGTATCACAATGCGGAGCAGCTGCGGTTTCTTAGAAAGCTATATAACTTGTTAAGTCCAGGTGGATACTTAGTTCTTGAGAGTGCTACTCTTAGAGATTCACGTCACCTTAGAAGCGGTAACTTCGTACAGATTCATTATCCTGACACTTACAATGATACTGGTACGATCACACATTTGCCAACTCGGGGTGCTATTAAAACCTGGCTAAACATGGTGGGCTTCAAAGATATATACGATTCGCATTGTTATAGAGCATCAGATAGAAGGCTATCTCAGCACAGATACGCTTGTATTTGCCAACGGCCTATGACAGATAGTTCAGGTACTTATTACGCTAAATCAGGCTGTAATCCTACCTATATACTTGGCGAAAGCACCTAACATACAAATATTGTACACACCACATATATTGTTAAAATGATATACGCTATACCTAAAGCAGTCAAATATATAGCTATAGGTTTTTTTCTCATGAACTTAATCGGACTTGATAGGAGTCCTATCGTCTGGATGGATGAGGTGACACTAAATGATCCGGCGAAAGAACTAGCGTTGAATGGCAACCTAATTTCATCCGTTTTCTCAGACCGTAATTCTTTTGGAGAAGCATACTATTGGCAGCCACCAGGTCAGCCTTTGCTAATGTCTTTAATCTATCGATTGTTTGGTTTTGGAATATGGCAAACCAGACTTCCTGGTCTATTCTTTGCTTCGGGGATACTAGTAATGTTGTATTTTTTGTCTATGTATCTGTTGCGTAATCATAGTAGTGCTGTCATCGCTATATTGATACTGGGATTAGACCCAAAATTTATTGAGTCGGCTAGGTCTGCTCGCATGGATACTCAGAGTCTTTTACTAGCAATATCAGGTATCTATTTAGTCTTTTCTCTAAGAGCAATCAGGGATAACAATTCGAATACTTACCTGCCATCGATGTTGGTTGCTGGATTGTGTCTTGGGCTTGCTGGAATAACACATCCACTTGCAATAGTTTGGGTGTTATCGTTAGCATTAATCAAGCTGTTATGGAAACATTCTCTACCTACACAAAAATTTGTATGGCTGCTCGTAGCAATAGTTACCCCTCTGTCAATTTGGGTCTTGTCTGCGTTTGGTAGTGGTGAACTAAAATTGTTGGGAGCTCAATTTTTTGATCATGGAGGAAGTAGATTAGCTAGTGGTTCATTGTTTGGTCGTATTTCTGATGAGGTGCTTAGGTATTGGGATGCATATAGATTGGTGCCAGGATTGTTGTTGGTCTACTTTGGTGGCATAGTATGGTTGTTCTACAACCGTCGTAATTTGAGTTATGGATCCGCATGGTTATGTGTTTTAACCATTCTGCCAATACTATTCAATACATTCTTTATGTCTAAAACGGTAGGGTTCTACTATTTATATCCAGTGTCTATGATGGCTTTAGCATCTGGGGCTATGATAAACCACTTGTGGAATAATAAAACTAGAATATTCAGTATACTTTTGCCTAGGGTAGCAGTGAGAGGCGTATTAAGTGCTTTGTTTATTAGTGTTATAGGATTTGGAATTCTCGGTCGCTATGTTGTCTTGGCATACCAGTGGGATCAGCGAGATTATGCGCCAATAAAATTGGCTCTTGAGAGAACAATTCCTCCAGACAGTGTAATTTGGGGTCCGCCAGACATTTGGTATGCAGCTGAAGAAATAGGAGCATCATTGCGTATTCGGGGGGAGCCTCTCCGTAACAATCATGATTACTTGGTGACTAAGTTGACTGGAGACATTGACTTACCTACCGATTTGCATCTGGTTGCTGAGTTGGGATCAGCTTTACCTCCGGTTTTTGGGGCAATAAGCGTTAGTTCCGCTGATTATCGCATGCAAGTGTGGCAATGGGACAGTAATTGATATAAGGCATGATCTGTGTCTAACACTAATATGTCAGTCGGAAAGGTGCGAAGAGGTCTTGACCGTGTAGGTTGTTTGTTACCCTGGCCAAAAACAACTAGGGAGACTTGTTTTTTTGGCTTGAGACCTAGTTATGGGGGTCCAGGATACTTCTCTAGGAAGTTGTCTAGGGAATTTAGTAGGACAGATATACATATTACTTATGATCAACTGAGGAATGCCGAGGCTGCTTTGTTATTCAGCGTTTCTTGGGGTGAATGGTTTCATAGATTGTCCAAACTGTGGAACGTCAAGACTGTTTTAAGAGTTGATGGATTTATGCTCCCCGAATATTATGACAATCGTAGCCAACCATCTGGCTTTCAGACGAGAAGTTTAACCAGCACCAATATGGATTTGAATTATCGTATTCAGCGCGATTTGCTACTTGCAAATCATGTCATCTATCAATCAGCTTTCTGTAAAGACATGACTGACAAGTATCTATATAATCGTCGCAGCGATTATTCAATTATTCACAATGGTGTAGATTTGGATTGTTTTCGGCCTATTAAGCCAACTAATAGACGTGTACGGTTGTTGTCAGCTGGATCTTTGCGTCATGAGTATATGCTTGGAACTGTCCTTCCCATATTTAGTCGTTTGTGGCGCAAGCATAATTTGGAATTGCAGGTGGTAGGTACGCTTAGCACTATATGTAAGCAGCAACTGAAGGAATTTTCTGAAAATAATCAGGAAGCATCTGATAGGATAAACATAGTTGGTGCTGTTGATAACGATGAGATGCCTGAACAGATGTCTAAGGCCGATATACTTTTACATCCTCGTCTTGGCGATTGGTGTCCTAATGTTGTAATCGAGGCTTTAGCATGTGGAATTCCAGTTGCTTGTGGCTCATGGGGTGGAACTGCTGAATTGGTTGGGGACGGTGGGGAAATTGTATCTACTGAACCGTGGGGTTATGGCAACAATTTTGTGGATGGCATGTCAGCAGCAGTAGAAAGGATAATTGGTTCGCTAGATATTTACAGTGCTAAAGCCAGACAACAAGCAGAAGACAAATTTGACATTTGTTCAGTTTCTAATAAGTACAAGGCAGCTATGGGTCTAAAATATGCACAGTTTTAATGTTGGCAAAAAATATATCTTGATAATGGCGGCAATATCTATTGCCGCTTTTGTGCTTATTGAGCTTGTGCTGCGATTAGCGTTTTTTCAATGTACTATGCCTGAACCAAATCTATGTAACTATGGAGTAGTCAAATATTTTTTCAACAGGATAGAAGGTGGGGGGGATTTGGCTCCAGACCAGGATGGGGTTTGGGCTATTTGGCCACACCGTCCCTATCATGTTCAAACAAATTCTGATGGCCTAAGAAATGCAGATGAATTTGATAATGAACATGACTTTGTGATACTTGCAGTCGGCGATTCATTCACTTTTGGTCCTTACGTTCCCAATGAGGATACTTGGCCTGCGCAACTAGAGCGCTTGCTTGATATAGATTTGGGTACTCGATCTACTGCTCAGGTGCTTAATGCAGGTGTCTCGGGATACACCATAGTTGACGAATATCATTATCTGTATGAAAGGGGTGTCAAACTGGATCCTGACTTAGTTATTATTGCGTTTTTCCCTAATGATATTAGTGATATGCGTACTTTAGAGAGAGAATATCTTGCAAGACCTGTGAAACAGGTTTATCCGACCTCTTATGCAAGGTGGGCTCGTTCTATATTGACTGAATTTGAGCATAAGTCAGCAATCCTAAGATCGGCACATAATCTCAAGTCTTATATAGTGCGCCAGCAGTTACAAGCTGATCAATCCATGAACAGTCTTGATGCAAACTGTGACCCTTTCCAAAAAGATGTATCGACAGAGGAAGGGAGCTGTTGGAAGTCTTATAGTGATTGGTTCAGCAAAACCGTATTACTTTTGAAGCAGCATGATATTCCATTGCTGTTTGTATCAATCCCGGATTACAGACAATTTCCAGAAATTGGTTATCAAGATTATGCACAAGTTTTTGTTGGTGAGTTAGCCGCAAACAACGGAATTCCATACATAGATATGTTGCCTCATCTCAAAATTGCGTTAGATGTAGACGCTGCCTACTTAATGGAGTATGTTCCCCAGAAATTTCCGGTTCAAGAATTTGTTACAGACAATTACACAGGTAATGGTCACATGTCTAGTTATGGATATAGAGTAGTAGCAAATGTCATTACACAACACTTGATAGAAAGCAACAAATTGTTTGAGAATTGATCGGCAGGCATTAATGTCCCCAGTTGGCGCTACTCTTAAACGTAAACATCCTGAAGTCAGACAGGTAAGGGAATTTGTACAGTCCCTTGATGTGGAATTACCTCCGATAGAAAAATTTTGGACACTAGGTGATGCTACTGCCTTGCGAGTGCGACAAGACGGGACTTTTTTCAGGTCTAATTATGAACGTGGTATTTTGTTGTACGCGCTTGTTGCTAAACATCGGCCAAATACTGTACTGGAATTTGGTACAGGACGAGGATATGGATCGTTATGTATGGCTTGGGCCATGTGTGATTTTGGCATAACAGGCACCATTCATACAATTGATATGGTTTCTCCTTCAAAGCGATTCAAATGGCCTATTATCTGGCCTGGTTCTGATGAAGCAAATGTAAGATATTTATCACGACATGATGTCTGGCAAGAAGTAGCAAAATCGTCATGGATGAAACATATTGATAATATGGTTGGATTATCGGGTGCAGTCATGCAATCATATTCAGGTCGCCCGGTAGATTTTGCATTTATTGATGCAGGACATGGATATCGATCGGTTAGACATGATTTTATTATGTCTCTACATCATGCTGCGGCAGTATTGGAGTCCTATTTGATGATTATTCCACTGAAGACTGGGGGTTAGGCACCCAAAAGCTTGTGAAAGATGACGTTTCACCCTATTGTAGTCCGATTCTCATACAGACTGATCGTCGTTGGTCAGGAGGAGAAAAGGAACATTTACCAGATGATTATTCAGGTATGGTATGGGTTAAAAGTGATTGTCCTAAGCAATGGCTTGCCAAAACCAATAATGCCTTGAACTTATTATTAATTTTGTATCGGTACAGAGTATGGGAGATATATTATCGCTTGAGGCTTAATTTGGGTGAAAGGTTACGTTCGGTCTTTATAAGTAATAAGATGGCCACTGTAAAAAAATCCTGATGCGTATATTGGCCATACAAACAGCATTTTCTGTTACATCTGGAGGTGGTAGAGCAGATTATGAAATATTGTCCGAACTAGCATGTCGGGACAATATTGTTGAGATTGTAATGCCTAGAGCAAACAGAATGATAGCTACAGTCCCACCAGGGACACAGGTACACTGGATATCAGCTCGTGGAATGAAGATTCCCCAATCATTAGGCATTACTGCTTTCCCATCAGTTTTACGTGCAGCACTTAGGTTTCGTCCCCAGATTATTCGAGACCATAGTCCTTATTCGTATGGTCTAATGAGTCTTTGGATTAGTAGATTGCTGCGTATTCCAATAGTTGGAATGATCTATCATATTGATGACAGTATCAGGGGTGCTAGATGGGTAGAAAAATACCTATTGCCACGTTACGATCAAATATTAACAATTAGTTGTCATTCTATGTCCAATTTAAAGCAAAGAGTACCAGAAATTAGCGATAGAGTAGATTATATATATTGCGGCGTCAGAGCTAAGTCAGCAGTGTTAGATGCAAAAGACAATAGCTGGCGCAACAAATTGGGGATATCAGATGATGTTCCAGTGTTTATTTCGTCAGGTGTATTAGAGCCTCGCAAGAATTACAATTTCTTATTAGATATTATGGATAAATGGTCCAAAATGGGCCGTGATGGGATACTCATTATTACCGGTGAAGGTGAATTGCGAGATGAGTTAGATAGGAAAATTCATGAAATGGATTTAGTTGAAAAGGTTCGCTTGGTAGGGTATCAATCTGAAACAGATTTAGTGAGAATGTTTTCTAGTAGCATTGCTTTTCTGTCTCCTTCAAAAATGGAGGGTTTTGGATTGGCAGTGGCTGAAGCTATGGCTTGTGGAACTCCTGCAATTGTATCTAATAAGGGTGCTCTTCCGGAAGTGGTGAGTCATCGCAAGACAGGTTTTGTGCTTCCAATTAATCAAGGTCCTGAGCCTTGGATAAGTGCAATGATTAGCTTGAGTGACGATTCAGCATTGTGCAAGTTCTATGGGGAAGCTGCTGAGAGTCGCATAAACGATATGTTTACATGGGAACGTGCTGGAACAGAGACTGAAGCAGTCTATCAGCAAGTGGTAGATCAATATCATCACAGGTAAGTATTCATGCATGTATTACTGGTAGGTTCGCAAGAGTATCCTATGTATGCTCCAGCGTGGGCTAGAGGATTAAGGGAATTGGGCATAAAAGTTACTGTGTTGGACTGGACAGAATCATTGTCCAGAGGTGTCATGGGCAGATTAGAAAGGCGTTTCTTGTTTGGCCCTGGAATTCATCGGGCTAAAAGAAAGTTGTTAGAAGTTGCAGATGATGTGCGAGCCGACGTTGTGTTGCTGTATGCTGTACCAGTAATAGATATTGTCACTATTAAGCACTTGTCTCGCTGGGCTTGGGTAACAGGATATCACAATGATGATCCATTCGGTCAACACAGATCAAATCCGTCATTGAAAGTATGGAGAACGTTGATACCATATTTTAAAAGTCACCATGTGTTTCGTGGCAAGAATGTCGGTGACTATCGTAGATGCGGGGTAGAGTTAGTCAAGGAATTGCATCATTTCTATTTGCCATGGATGCATAGGCCTGTAGTTCTGAAAGGTCCAGATAAAGGTTGCTACGATAATGATATTGTTTTTGTGGGTCATGCGGAACTTGATTCTCGAATGAGTTATTTGGACGCATTGGTTAGTAACGGTCTCCAAGTAAAAGTATATGGAGGTACGAAGTATTGGCAACGTTACTTACCATCAAAATTAAAGAATGTGTTTGGTAAAATCGTGCCAGTATATGAAGATGAGTATGCTAAGACAATTGCTGGATCGAAAATCAGCCTTGCTTTTTTTAGTAGGGCGAATCATGACAATTACACTACTCGTGTATTTGAAATACCAGCAATGGGCGGTTTCTTGATGTGTGAACGTACTTCTGTAATGCAAGATCTTTACAAAGAAGATTCGGAAGCGGTTATGTTTTCCTCAAGAGAAGAACTAATAGAAAAATGCAACTGGTATTTGAAGAATGATGATAAGCGAATAGAGATAGCTAATGCAGGCAGAGCAAGGTGTATTTCAAGCGGCTATGATGTAGTTAGTCGTATGAAACAGTGGGTGGGTGATATAGAAACTTGGTCACACAAATCATATGAGGGTCAATAAGGCTTTTTAAGGTATATGCATTCTAGTCTGTTGTGGATTTGTTCGACTTTGACCCCATACAATAGCTTTTTGTTTCGGGCACTACACTCAGAACCTCAATTTGATCTCAATGTGGTCACTAGCAAGAAGTATGATCCTAGGCATCCATGGAGTACTGATTTAGGAAGTGGTTTCATGGTGCGTCCAATGCGTAAATTTCTTTGGATAGATTGGAGATTGGTTGGTGAAGCTATCAAACCAAAGACTGACATGGTTGTGATTGCTGGTTGGAACACTCCTACTGTTGTTCTCGTGAGCGGCCTATTGGCGATTCTAGGATTACCATTTGCTTTATGGACTGATACTCCTGATATGCATTCTGATCGTAAGTTGTTGAAATCAATTCTACGTCAGCGTTGGTTATTGTGGATATTTCATCATGCCAGGGTTGTTATGGGTACTGGTGACCCTGCAATTCAAGCATTACAAGCTATGGGTTGTCCCGCAAATAAGATTGTGAAATTCCCTTTTTTTGTCGACTTGGGTCACTATGATAAACGAAGTAGAGCTAGAAACGATGTAAAAACCAAACGTTTTGTCTCAGTTGGTAGGGTAGAAAATGCAGTGAAAGCACACGATATCGCAATACAGGCTTTTGCTCGCATGCAAAATAATAACTACTTCAGTAGTGAATGGGAATATATTATAGTCGGCAGTGGTCCGGATGTTGACAATCTGCGGGAGCTTGTTACTGCACTGGGATTATCAGATAATGTCACCATTACAGGTTGGATGGAACCAAATGAGGTAAGAAAAATATTAGATCAAGCCCATGTATTTGTGCATCCATCATTACGCGACGCATATCCAGCAGTTGTGCTAGAAGCAATGGCAGTTGGTTTGCCTGTAATAGGTTCAAATGCATCTGGTTCGGTTCTTGATAGGGTGGTCCATCAAGAAAATGGGCTCGTACATACAGCAGGTGATGTTTCAGAGCTATCAGACCACCTTGAGTGGTCTATGATTAATTTTGAGAAAATAATTGATATGGGCAGCGCAGCGCGTGTGACTGCAGAAACTTGGCCTGTGTCTAAAGCAATTGAGATAATTGATAATGTGGTTAACGGACAATAATATTTAGATGCGTTACGGAATCGATGCTTCAAATTTGGTGTCTGGCGGCGGCACCAACCACTTGATAAATCTTCTTTCACACATGAAGGGTGTAACTGATAACACGATGAGCATTACTGTCTGGGCTAGTGATAATTTGCGTGCAGAAATGCCTAGAACCAAAGGAATAGAAGTGATCACTGTCCCAGACATCAACGGATCATCTCTTAGACGACTATTCTGGCAGATGCGTAAATTACCATATCTAGCCCAGGACGTATGCGATTGTATTCTGGTGCCTGGTGGAATAGCGGGCAATCATTCTATTCCAATGATCTCGATGTCTAGGAATATGCTTCCTTATGAAATGGGTGAAGCTTTTCGATATGGCATCAGCTATATGTTGATTCGTTTATTTTATCTTCGAATTCTGCAGTCGCGCACGTTTCATAATTCATCAGGAGTCATATTTCTTAGTGATTACGCGCGTAATCGAATTATCAGTCAGATTGGTAAACTCCGAGGGAAGACAGCACTTATTCCTCATGGAATAAATTCTAGGTTTTTCTGTGAACCTAAGACACAGCGGAGACTTGAATCGTACTCAATGGATGATCCTTTCCGTTTATTATATGTATCAGTGGTAGATGTTTATAAGCACCAATGGAATGTAGTAGAAGCAGTATCGCAGTTGCGCAAGAAAGGCATTCCTATAGTGCTTGATATTGTAGGTCCAGCTTATGGGCCTGCTCTCAGAAAGCTAACTAAAGCGTTGAATGTTTGGGACGCAGACAGAAGCTTTGTTAGATGTCATGGCAACATAGCGCATACTGAATTACATCATTTATTTCATAAATCAGATGGTTTCATTTTTGCCTCTACTTGTGAAAACTTCCCAAACATATTGCTTGAAGCTATGGCGTCGGGATTGCCTATTGCCTGTTCAAACAGGCGCCCCATGACAGATATTTTAGGTGATAGTTGTGTTTTATTTGACCCTTTACGCCCACAGTCAATTTCTGAGGCGATAAATATGATGGTTATTGACATGACTTTGCGAGATAGGATGTCTAAGAGTGTTTATGAAAAGGCATCTGATTACAGCTGGGAAAAGTGTTCAACGAGAACTTTTAATTTCATTGCTGAATGTGCAATTGTATGATCTTCCAATTAACATTTAGCTTGTGTTCGGTGATACATTGATGACATATTCTATACGAGTAATACTACTTGCTTATAATGAGGCTGACTCGATAGCTCCTGTACTGATTCGTCTGAAGGAAAACCTTACTAATAACCAGAGTAATTTCAGACTGTACGTGGTAAACGATGGAAGCACGGATGATACACTTTCCATTGTGGAGAAACTTTCCGACGAAATACCGCTGACATTGCTGAATCACGTGACGAACATGGGAGTGGCACGGGCATTTGATACAGGTTTGCGTGAAGCTACTAGAGATTCGGAGAATGATGATGTGATAATCACAATGGAAGCAGATGGAACCAGCGTGCCTGAATTAGTGTCTGTGATGTCTGGAAAGATCAGTCATGGTTATGACATAGTATGTGCTTCACGGTATTGCGAAGGGGGCGGTTTACCTAATTTCCCATGGCAGCGACGCTTCTTTAGTGTTAATGCAAACCGTTTGCTTAGATTGCTTTTTCCTATAAATGGAGTTAGTGACTATACCCTCTTTTTTAGAGCTTATAGGGCAGCTTTGTTGAAAAAAGCTTTTCAAAATTATGGTGAGGATTTCATTGCGTCCACTGGTTTTGTCAGTAATGCAGAAATACTCATTAAGCTAAGAAACTTCAGCCCTAAAGTGACAGAGTGTCCTATGATATATGACTATTCAGTAAAGCAATCATCTAGCAAAATGCGGGTTTGGACTAATACCGCCGAGTATTTACGAACAATATGGAAAATAATATTTTGATCAACTTATGTATTCAATAAACAAATATATTCGTTTCTTACCTTTCTATTTGTTTGCGGCGCTAGTCGGTTTCCATTTTTTGACATTACTTGAATATCCAGCACCCACGTGTGATGAGGCATTTTATGGGCGTACGGCAATCAAATATTATGATGCTGTAACGACTGGGACTACCTGGCCACCGTTAGATGCTCACTTTTATTTGTTTCATGGTAGATGGTACTGGATGATTCTTGGTGTGGTTTTTTCCATATTTGGAAACACTCTAGTTGCAGCTAGGATTGTATCGCTTTTTGGTTTAGTACTGTTAGTCGTTGCTACATTTCTCATTGGTGATTTGTATGTTAATAGGAAAACCGGATTGTGGGCAGCTTTGTTAGTGGGTACGGCTTCGTTAACGACATATACAGGACATTTGGCTAGACCTGATATTCTAGCAGTGGCGATTGGTACTATGTCAGTAGTTTGGGTTAAATACACATTGGATAATCCACACAGGTGGCGTTTTTTTATCCTAGGTTTGCTTCTTATACTGCAATTAGACTTTCATGTCATCAATATACACTTGATTTTACCTATATTTTTGATGATTGTATGGCAAGCGCTTAATGAAGATACTCAAAACAATTGGTGGACATACCTAAGTGTAACCGTATTGGGGATGTTAGCTTCTACAGCAATCGTACTAATTGTGCGTTACGGTACTGATATTACTTTATTGTTAAGCAGCATTAATCCTGATGATACATTGTTATTGGAGATTGTTAAAGGATCTAGACTAGCACCTGTTGAAAACAATTGGTTGAACCTAGGATTGGTTGCTAAATTTGTACAATTCTGGTGGAATAACTTTGGATGGATAATTCCTCTTGTTGCTGTACCACAGGCATTACTTTTCTTATTGGGCTTAACAAGTGCATATATAAGCGGTAGTGTCGAATTAAAGAGGATTGGAGGTCTAGTGCTTGTGTCTAGTTTCACATTTATGCTCATCAATAGTGATCATGCGTGGGTGAGTTATTCTTTGTTGTGGATACCTTATTACTTTGTTTTAGGAGTGGCTGCAGTCAGAAGGATTTGTCTTAGGACTAATTGGAATATGCTTAACAGGCACTGTAGTAATATCATTTTATCGCTGTATGTAGTGTTAAATGTCACAGGCGATGTGTATTTGGTTAGTGGCAATAATGCCGGTGGAGGTGATTCATACCAATTGGAAGCTCAGCAGATATTGTCTCAAATTCCTGCAGAATCTAGGGTTTTGACTAAGGCATATTGGTGGTATGCAATGCAGAACAAGATTATTTACGTAGATGAACATTTAGTGGCTCCACAAGGAAGTCTTTCCTGGTGGGTTGGTGTGCCGGATATGGAGTCTGTTAGTGGATTGGAAGGAGATAGTCTGTCTCAAGTGAAAAAGCAGTTCGTTGAAGACTTGCAGCCTGATTTTGTTGTAGTGGATGGGGTGTTGGGTTGCAACATGGTTCCTGATGCGCAGTATGCTGATTTCATGAAGGTGCTCAAATCAAATTGCAAGTTGCATGATCAGATAGATTCAAAAATATATAAGCAACAATTGGTGTATAAGTGTGCGAGTTGAGATAGTGGTTGTATAGTCATGCGACGTCACCCTAACATAGTTGTTTCGTCCGCTGGAGTGTTTCATGCTTACCATCTCGCTCGGGGAGTACAAGCGGCTGGATATTTGCAAAGATTCATCACATCAGTGTTTAACAAATATGAATCAGGTATAGATAAAAGTAAAATCACACAAATTCAGCTTGCTACTGTGTGTGCCGCTCTTATACGGGTATTTCCTGGGACTACTGGTCGGTTGGCGTCCTACCTAATTGGTGATGATATTTACGACAGACTGGCTGCCAATTATGTGAAAGAAGCAGATATCGTACATGTTTTCAATAATCAAGGTTTACAGTGTCTCAGGGTTGCCAAAAGTAATAGAGCGATTACTGTTGTTAGTCGGTCATCAGCTCATCCTAATGTTCAAGCTGCAATATTGTCTTTAGATGTAAAAGAAAACAAGCTTAGCAGGAAAATCAATAGGTTGTTAATAGAACGACATTTAGCAGAATACGAACTTGCGGACTATATCTTTGTGCCATCGCAGTTTGTCTGGAACACAATGCTTCAAGAGGGTGTTCCAGAGCACAAACTACGGCGTGTACACCTGGGTTTTGACCCTGGTCGATTTTATCCTGGAGATAAGCAAGATGATGTTTTTAGAATAATGTACGCAGGTGGTTTGAGTAAGCAAAAGGGTATTTCATATCTTTTGGAGGCTTATAAGGAATTGAATTTGCCGAACAGCGAACTGATGCTTGTTGGTGATGATTATCCGGATGCAAAAGAAATCATAGCTACATACAAAGGTTTATTCCGACATATCCGTTTTGTGCCGCAAGAAAAGCTTGCTCATTATTATCAGCAGGCATCGGTGTTTGTACTCCCATCATTGCAGGATGGATTTGGAATGGTAGTCTATGAGGCAGCTGGTTGTGGAATACCCCTGATAATTACTGAGAATGTTGGTGCTGATATTCGCGATGAAGAAGATGGATTTGTTGTTCCTATTCGCGATAGCAAATCTATTGCAGCAAAACTTATGTACTTTTACCAGAATCCACAAATTGCTAGACAAATGGGATTATCTGCCCATAAATATGTTAGACAGTTTACGTGGGAAAATTATCATAGTGAGATTAAGAGACACTATGACGAAATTTGGAATGAACAATTACTGTAGATCACACGAATTTGTAGTTGCGATATGTTTACGCTCAGACCCTCAATCATAAAAACCAAACTTTTTTACAAGGGATTATTTTAGCTAGAAAAACCTGTTATGACTAAAGTATGCATTCATACACTTGAGCCCTTACAGCATGGTGGGGTTATGGCCAAAGTACGTGTAGTTGGAGAGATACTGCGTGATTCTGGGCATCATCCGCATTTGATGTATACGGCTACTGATCAAGTGCCATCAGGAAACTGGACGACAAAGATCAAATATTTGTTGACACATGCAACACCTTCTGCAACCCAGTTTGAAGATTACCAAGGTATTGCATTTCCCTATTGGCCGCTGCCAATCTGGGCCACTTATTTTTGTCCCTGGCTGTGGATGAAGGATTCACGCTATAAATTTCCAATACAGATAGTGGTGTCTGGAGCAGCACAATGTGGTCTGCCGGTGGCCCTAACAGGGCAAAGATACATTGTTTGGATTTCCACTATGTATGAAGATGAGCTTGAGGGCCGTGCACTAGCAGGTGATGCATGGGCAGCAAAAACAGGCACTGGTCTTTCTGCTCGACTTTTACAGTACGAGGAGAAATTAGTCATAGAAAATGCTACTATGGTTATTGCTAACGGAGAATATATAGCCAATAAGATTGTTGATAAATTTCCTTCTGTTGCAGAAAAAATTCGAACCATCGTATATCCCGTTGATACAGACTTGTTTCATCCCAGACGTACTAATCAAGAGCAAGATAGTGATAGTTATATACTGTTCACAGGTAGGATAAACGATCCGCGCAAGAATGTAAGTATGTTATTCAAGGCATTTGCGAGAGTGCTTACAGAATTATCGGATGTGAGACTAGTCCTCACTGGTGATGAACCTAATGATTACTTACTCGAGTCTGCTTCTGAGGCTGGAGTATTATCTAAAGTCGATTTCGTAGGCCGTCAAACTGAGCAGCAACTTATATCACTGTATCAGGGAGCTGAAGTTTTCGTACTTGCCTCTAATCAAGAAGGTTTAGGCATTTCTGTTTTGGAAGCTATGGCATGCGGTGTCCCTGTCGTATCTACAAATTGTGGTGGTCCAGACAACATAGTTGTTGATGGCGAAACTGGCTTCTTGGTTGATTTGAATGATGACTATCATATGGCCAAACATATTACTAGATTACTTAAAGACCCTCATTTAAGAGAAAAGTTTAGCAATAATGCTGTACGCTTAGCACACGAATCCTTTAGTCGGAAAGTAATGACTAAATCGCTTCTTACGGCTTTTTATGATGTCTACCCAGAATATTTCTCAGTCTGAAATACCAACGAGTTTCACCATTGTTATACCTACATATAACGAAGAAAGTGATATTGGTATTACTCTGGAGACTCTATCTGCACTAGATTATTCCAACTTTGATGTTCTAGTCATAGATGATTCAACAGATAGTACTCCTGAATTGGTTGGTAAATTTGTCGATGAGAGAATTAAGTGTGTGCGTCAAACTAGAGGGTCTGGCCGTTCCGCTGCTCGCAATCAGGGTATTCTAGTTGCCGAAGGAGATGTAGTGGTGATTCTTAATGCTGATGTACATTTACCCTCTGATTTTCTGATAAGACTTGACAAACATTATCGACAAGGTGCTGATTATGTATTGGTAGAGAGCGAGGTGACTAACATAGACATGTTGTTTCCTCGCTATATCCAATCGCAACACAGATTATATTACGGTCCGGACACCAAAGTGAATATGAATTGGACTGAAGGATTTTCATGCAGAAGATCTGCTGCTATAGCGGTGGGCCTATTTCCCGAAGGTAGAAGTGCTCCACTAGTGGCCGGTGAGGATGGTTGGTTTGGGGAACTCTTGGAGACCAATGGTTGTACGCGAGTATTTGACCGGAGCATTGTTGTCGGCCACATTATGCCTACAGAAACGATTGAGTTTTTTACGCAACGTGTAGGTCGTGGGCAAGGTGTTGCTCAGATCTGGTATCAGCGCGACAATATTTCTAGGATTGCATTGCTGCTCAGAACACTAAGGCAAACCATTTTTCTGTCGTCAAATCTTATATTTTGCATTCCAATAGCACGGCAGTCATTGAAATTGTTGCGGCATTCACCCCGACAATTCAACGATTTCATACCATTCTTGGTAGCAGCCGGATTGGAAAGTGTAGCTAATGTTATTGGTATTTGGCGAGGACTAATCGAAGCTTGGAGTGATTCTAAAATAGATACGCAAGGAGACTTGGATTGAGAGTCTTATATTCTAGTCACACTTATTTAGTTGGTGAAAATCAGAAGAAACTTGAATCTATGGTAGCACAAAGTGATATTGAGCTAGCTGTGGTAGTACCACATTTATGGAAGGAACCTGTATTAGGAACTATATATCCGCATATTGACAAGGCTGCGTCATATAAGATTTTTCCTACTCGTATTTTGTTGCCAGGCAATGAAATGCGTTTTATGTATCTGTCTTTGGACTTGTACATGCAAAACTTTCAACCAGATGTGATTGTTGTTGAAAATGGTGTTGGAGCTCTATCCTACACTCAATTCTTGTTATGCAAACGTAAATTTGCGCCGCAAGCTAAAACAGTTTTCTTTACATGGTGGAATATACCATATCGGGCGCGCCAACCTTTTAGAGCAATAGAACGTTATAACATAACTGGTACTGACGGAGCTATAGTTGGCAATAGCGAGGCGAAAATTATCGTGCGAGGGCAGGGTTATACAGGTCCTTTGACTATATTGCCACAATTAGGTGTCGACACTGATCTGTTTTCCGGCGGCGATGGCAAGGATATTAAAGAGCGTCTTGGTTTGCACCAATTTGTGATTGGTTATGCTGGGCGTCTAGTGCCTGAAAAAGGATTGAGGGTACTGATGGATGCGTTGGATATCTTTAAAGGTCAATTTGATTTACTTGTTGTGGGGAGCGGTGAGATGGAAGACGAACTACGGGTTTGGGGCTCTACTCTACCTAAAGGCAAAAATTTACATCTACACAAGTCTGTGCCGCATGCTCAGATTCCTGAATTTATGCAAGCAATGGATATATTTGTACTACCTTCACTAACTACTTCACATTGGAAGGAGCAATTTGGTCATGTGTTGATTGAGGCAATGGCTTGTGAAGTTGCAGTAATAGGATCGAATTCTGCTGCAATCCCCAATGTTATTGGTTCAAGTGGGATGGTAGTACCAGAGGGTGATTCGAACAGATTATGTGATGCACTACAACAACTTTCTGACAATGAACCCAAGCGAATAGATTTGGCTAATAAAGGTCGCTTGCGCGCAGAAGAGAAGTATACACATGAAAAAATCGCTTCACATACAATAGAGTTTATTAGGCAGTTGCTTGGCGCATGAGATTGGATTCTTCTTCAATTGAGTCAGTGGAAGATAATCTAAGCGGGAGCGCAGTAATTAGCACCCTGTGGTCAGGCGCATCACATTATTGGCTCTTTGTTCTAGGTATAGTAAAAACAGTCATATTGGCCAGATTGGTGCCCCCTGAGTATTTTGGTATGGTTGCAATTGGCCAAGCGTGGGTGACGTACTTTAGTGTATTTAGGTTTGATTTTCGGACTGTAGTAGTGACATGGAAGGATGAGTCATCGCGAACCTTGTCAGTTCAGTTTTGGTTGGACAATTTTTTGTCGTGGAGTGGATTGGGTTTGGCAGCCGTATGTTATTGGATAGCACCAAATGTATTATTTTTAGTTGGTGAGGTACCTAACCATTGGTCACAAAATGTATGGTTAGCAGTATTTCTATTGTTGCTTTTGATTGGGGTTGAGAGTTTGACTTCTACCCCCCGATATTTGATAGAGAGGCGATTACGTCATGATATTCTAGCGCGTTTAACTATACTTCATGGTGTTATCGGTTTGCTTACTTCAATTGTTTTGGCATGGCAAGGATATTACCTAGCAGCAATTCTTGTGGATGTAGCCATACCTGTGGTTGTTATTGGATTAGGGGCGGTTTTTGTGACTCGTTGGTACCCTAGATTTGTTTGGGACACATCACTTGCTCGGAAACTTATGGAATTTGGATTCACGATTTGGACAACTGGATTGCTTGGCAAAATCGTTTTTCAAATTGATGATTGGCTTGTAGGGACAATTAGTCAGACACGCAACAAAGTCTGGATGTCTTCCGGAATATTACCAGAGTCATTTTATTCTCGCGCCTATTCTGCCGGCAAAATGCCCATGGACGTTTTTGCGGGGATGATAGGTCAGATCGCACTTCCACTATATTCCCGAAGTGCTTCTAGAGATATAAACACATTAAAGACTGTCTATAAAAACTTGACATGGCTGCTAACAAATATTATTTTCCTTTCTGGACTCTTCGCTCTGACTGCTACTGAAGAAGTGGTCACAATAGTTTTGGGTCCGCGCTGGTTGGATACGGTACCTTTGTTTCGTCTCATGTCTGGATTCATCTTGCTTCGTCCACTATATCAGAATGCATGTCAGCTTCTGCTTGCATTGCGCAAGGAGAAGCGTATGCGTCGCACAGTAGCTTACCAGGCTATTTTCTTGGCCGTGGTATGTCCTGGTGCGGTTTTACTATGGGGTGCTGCTGGAGCGGCTGTGTCAGTTAGTGTCATGACGGTTATAGGTCTGTGGATAGCTGATAGGTATGTTAGCCAGGAGCTAGGATGGTCAACTTTAGACATTTACAAACTTCCTGCACTGACATGTTTGGTCGCCTATGGTATGCTGCAGATATTGTCACCTTGGTTGCCTAGTATGATGTGGATTAGTGCTGCAATTAAAGGTGGTATCTGCTCGATATTGTTTGCTCTAGCAATTTTGGTTTTTGAGCGTGACAGACTACGAACCGTATGGAACACAGTTCTTAGTGCTGTGAAGAATCAAAGGAAAAGCTAATGTATAGAGATGTAAAGTTATGGCTGCAACGTGCTATAGAATGTCGAAATCCCTTGATTCTTGCTCAAGCATTTAATTATGACCTCAATCGTTTAGCAATGTTACAAGACTGTGTAGCTCTACCGTCGCGAAATAGTAAGAAATTACTGATGGAGATTGAAGAAGATACGGATTTTATTAGAGACGTACAGAGAAAATTGAGCAGATATACTCAATATTCGCCTCGAGCAGTGGATTTTATGTTATTTGGCCATTCTGGTTCTGTGTTTTTTAACGAAGTCACACTATATGTTATCGTGCGGTCATTCAAGCCCAAAATAATGGTGGAAACTGGAGGTACACCGGGAAAGTCTACAGCATTTATACTGCGTGCTATGGAGCGCAACCAATGCGGTCATTTGTATACTATTGACCTTCCTCCTGGAAAGGTTAATAATACACAACTCAACACAATTGAAAGTTATCATGAGTTTATGCCTGCAGGTGCTTTGTCTGGATGGGCAGTTCCGGAATATTTACATGAACGACACACTCAATTGATTGGTACTTCTCGCGAGCATTTGCCCTCTCTCCTCGAACAATTGCGTGATATTGATATGTTTCTTCATGATAGTGATCACAGTTACGAAAATATGACTTGGGAATTTGAAACAGCGTATTCAGCGCTTGGGCGAGAAGGCTTGTTGTTGTCAGATGATATTCTTGCGAATGATGCTTTCTCAGATTTTTGCACTAGTAAAGGACTTGCCTTCAGAAATGTATATAATCTAGGAGCTGCTCGCTCAAATACATGCTAAAGCAAATTCGAAGTTGGTTGAACGTTACATTCGGCATACCTATCGTTGGTTTCTTACGCACTTGGATATTGAACGTAATAATTGGTAATGTGCCTTGGGCTATGGTTCGGAATTTTTATTACAGACAGGTTTGCCAAATAAGCATTGGTAAGAATACAGAGATTTGGTCAGGTGTGCGTTTTGTGGGCGGAGCTATGGATAAGATTAGTATTGGTGATCATTGTACGATTCCACACTACACGTTTTTTGTTGCTGGAGATAGCATAGTCGTAGGAAATAATGTTGTATTTGGTCATGGGGTTGAATTATATACTTCTGATCATGACCCAGACGATCCATATTTCTCTAGACGGGATGCACCCATAACGATACATGACAATGTGTGGATAGGCTCTAGTGCCATAATACTTAAGGGAGTTACGATTGGAGAAGGAGCAGTAGTAGCAGCTGGTTCAGTTGTTACTCGTGATGTGAAGGCTTTTAGTATTGTAGGTGGTAATCCCGCCAAGTTGATAAGGGAGCGTGGTACTCGCACGTTCAAATAATTCATCTTGTGAAATAGCATTATCCGAAATCTGTTTTTATTGTGTATACATTGTTCAAATCAACCAAGAAAATATTGTTAAATGCTGTTAGCTCGAGGCATAATTCGAGCGTGTCACTAGCAATCTACTCAGTCTTCGCCTTACTCCGAATGGGGATTGTAGCTCTACTTGTAGTGGGATTTCCTCAATTAGAATCACATGATGGCTGGTATTTTCATCATGGTGGTGACCAGAATTATTATTTTGATTTCGGCTTAGTTCTAGCAGAAGGAACATACGAACAATATTTTTCGGTTAATCTAGGTTTGCCAGCAATTATGGCTATAATAATTAGATTGTTCGGATCTTCGACCTTCACCGATTTGTTGCCTCATATTGTGCTTTTGCATGGGTTTTTGTTTGGCGGGATGTCAGTCATAGTTATAGGCAAATTGACTGCTCGACTTTTACATAGTGAAGATAGTGGCTATATTGCGGCTTTTATGTGGGCAATAATGCCTTGGTTAATTTGGTTATTGATTTGGCCACATCCACAGGCATCTTGGATGCGGATGCCTTATGTGCCTGGAGTGGCATGGTTGCAAGGTGTACCTGATGGTCCCGCAGTGTTTTTTGCGCTGATATCAATATATTTTTTGGTTCAATGCATTGAATCGTACGATATAAAATGGGTGATTCTAAGCGCAATTGCCACTGGCATCATGCTGATGTTCAGAGTGCATTTTGTCACTATTATTTTGTTGTCATTGTTGGTGATTGGAATGCATCGTCGGTGGTGGGATTTGCTGTTGTTCCCAACTGTAGCTGCCAGTGTGTATATCCCTCAAGTGTTGTATAACAGACTTGCTTCTCTAAATATAGGCACTCCTGGTTACAACCCATGGCTACCCGGATATCTATATTTTGGTGCAATAGATGTAATGGCTGAAACAGCTTATTATTATGATAATAGTGTTTTTAACATGGTTTCAGTTGATCACTTCATCAATACCATACAGCTGCTTCTAACAAGCAATTTCATCTTGCTTTTCGGAATAGTTTGCATGTTCGTTTTTTATGTATGGGGATTCTATAGGACCGGTCAGTTACTAGGTTGGGTGCGATCGATAATTCTGTTTGGGGCACCCCCTGCTGCAATAGGAGTATTATCATTCTCGTCTATTTTGGTTGACAATGCATATCGTTTTACCTTGCCTTCTATTCCGTTCTTTGTGGTGCTAGTGTCATGGGGAATCACTGTGGTAGCGAGACGCAGTTGTAGGCACATTACTTAGCCAAATGTTTTTCGTCGGTTGGATGAATTATTTAGAGACATTCTCGTATCAATTCTATCAGTACTAATCTATGGTTCATAATCGAGATTGGAACACAATGATCTTCAGATATGTATTGTGTTGGATGGACAGGATTCAGGGTGAGTCTTTATTAATACATGTAAAAATACAATGAAAAGAATTTTGTATATACATCATGGTGGCGAAATAGGCGGTGCTCCATTAAGCCTACTGTTTCTGCTAGAACAACTTGACCGTGATCGTTATGATCCAGTTCTTTTGTTTCTTGCTGATGGTGCAGCGGTGGACGTTTTTCGTTCGAAAGGTTATGAATGTCACTTAGCTCTTGATATTAATGATTTTAGTCAAACAGAATTGGTATGGTATGGAAATAGTTTGTTATGGCAACTCCCTGGTAAAATATTGAGCTTTGCTTCCTCTGTAAGAGCTACTCACAATTATTTGAGACGTTTGAAGCCTGATCTAGTTCATTTAAATTCATCTACCTTAGCTGCTTCTGCTCAAGCTTCTCATGAAGCAGATATACCAGTAGTGTGGCATATTCGTGAGCCATTAGCTCGAGGATATTTTGGTTTGCGGAGGAAATGGCTGCGTCAAAGAATTGACCGACATGCTGATCGTGTTGTATCTATTTCTGACTATGATGCATCTCAATTGCTGCCCTCTGATCGAGTTAGAATAATACATAATTTCGTAGATTTTTCTGTATATAATCGTAATGTTGATGTTGAGACATCTCGTGAGATTTACAATCTCGAATCTACCAAGAATGTTGTTACCATGTTAGGCGGTTGTTCTAAACCTAAAGGTACACTGCAATTTGTGCGTGCTTTACCATTTGTACTAGATAGAAAACCGGATACCTGCTTTTTGATAGCCGGATCTAATCCACTGATAACGTCCAAAACTTCTTTGACTAAGTTTATTGGACGTATGTTGCTTTTTGACGTCTACGATCACAAAGTGATGAAGGTTGCGGAAAAGTTTATCGAGTCAGGTCATCTACGATTGTTAGGTATCAGACGTGACGTGTCTCAATTGATTGCAGCTACTGACATACTAGTGTTTCCGTCTACAGTCCCGCATTTTGCCCGTCCTGTAATCGAAGCTAGTGCTATGGCCAAACCAGTAATTGCTTCGGATATTGGTGGTCCACGAGAACTGGTCGTACCAAATGAAACAGGTTTGTTGATTCCACCGGATAATCCTGAACAGCTTGCAGCAGCTATTGTTTCTCTACTAGACGATCCTGAATTGATGATTCGGATGGGTGAAAAGGGCTATCGGAGAGCCACCAATAAATTTGATGCCCAAGTAAATTCGAAGCGCACATTTGCAGTCTATGATGAATTGTTGCTGACATGAATATTGTAGAACGTGCAAATCTTTTGTTATCACGTATGTTTGCGGTGCCTATAACTTGTTATCCGCGTGTAGTTAAGCATGTTGTCAGAAGGAATTGGCACACTATAATTGCATCTAGGACCATCAAAACTATTGATCACACTGAGTTATTCAATGACTTTAATGTAGCAAATGCAAAAGAATTAGTTGATAGTTTTTCGTCGCGAGAATATCCGCGTTTTTTCTTCATGGTTGATCCGATAAAAAGGGCTGATTATGTATCTCAGCAATCTCCTGGGGTACTAAATCGCGTTAAGACTGCTAGCGATCAGGCAGTTGCCCATCGTTTTGATGTGCTTGGGTCTGGATTGGTTAATTTAGAAGCCAAGATACCTTGGCGCAAAGATTTCAAGTCAGGGCATGAATGGCCTAGTCTGCATTTTACGAAATTGGATTTGGTTGATTTAGAGGCTGGATTTGATGTGAAAGTTCCTTGGGAAGTGAGTCGATTTCACCATGCAGTTACACTTGGGCAAGGATATGTTCTTACAAGGGACGAGACATATGCTTCTGAATTTGTTTCTCAAATACGTGACTGGTGGTCTGACAATCCTTATGAATTTGGCCCAAATTGGGCAAATGCTATGGAAGTTTCTATTAGGTCTGTTAACTGGATTTGGGCTTATGAGTTGATGTGTGGATCGGCTGTTTTGGACAGTCAGTTTGTTTTAGATTACATAAGAAGCTTGTGTCAACATGGTAGGTACATTATGCGTTACTTGGAATCAGGATGGCCTGGTTCCAATCATTATATTGCTAATTTGTGTGGATTAGTTTGGCTTGGTATTTACTTGCAGCCGTACTCAGAATCTGGCGCATGGTTGGATTTTGGATTGAATAAACTGTCAGAGGAATTGCAGCACCAAGTTCACGAGGATGGTTCGAGTTACGAGGCCTCAACGAGTTATCATATATTAGTCACTGAGATGGTTTTTTGGACATACGCATACTGTAAAATGAATGATGTAGTAGTGCCTAAGGCAGTGGTTGATACGCTTGTTAGGATGTTGGATGTGACTTGTAGTTTGCTGAGGTCAGATGGTGAAATTCCGCTTATGGGGGATTGTGACTCGGGTCGCTGGATATCTCTAGAGTCGGATAAAGAGGATTTGCGTACTTATCAAGATGCGCGAGGACTTCTCATAGCAGGTTCCATTGTATTTGGAAGGAAAGATTGGGGTGCAATCTCTAACTATCCACAAAATGACCTTAGGAGACATGAATCCGCCTTGTGGGCATTTGGCGAGGAGTCTGTTACTGTGTCAAATCGGCTGCAAGCAGCCGATTTTGATTCTTTGTCACTTCCCGATGCTGGTTGGTATGTGATTCGTGCGGATGATAACTACATGGTTATACAGGCTGGTGAGAATGGAAGTGAAGGATGGGGCACTCATGCTCATAATGACATATTGAGCTTTGAATTGTTAGTAGGGCAGCGAGCTTTCATAATTGATCCTGGATCTTACATTTATACAGGAAATTATCGGGCTCGCAATATGTATCGTGGTATTGCTGCGCACAATACTGTACAGATAGACAGACACGAGACTAATAGGATTCCTAAGAAGGATATGTTTAGAATGAGCAACGATGCTAGTGTCACAATTCATGAATGGGATACTGATGATTGCCGGACATGGTTTGATGCAGAGTATGTCAGTCCGGTATCCGTCGCAAAAAATGTATATCATAGACGTAAATTTGAATATTTTCATGATCTAGCTTATTGGGTAATTTCTGATAGTGCTGGTTATTTAGGTGGTGATGAAGATGAACTGTCCAATATTACTATGTATTTTCACTTCTCCAATTTATGTATTGAGTTGGATGGTCTTGTAGCAAGAACATGTTTCCCGGATGGCCCAAATCTTGCTGTTTTACCTCTATACGAAGATGTATTGGGTGATAGTAGTACAGGAATTGATGCGATAATAAATACTGGTTGGGTGTCGTCTCGCTATGGTGTACAAGAAAAAGGTCCTATTCTACAATACTCTATGCTGTCAAATAGGCAAAATGTATTGAAGACCATTTTATTGCCATTTCATGATAAATTAGAATTTCAGTCACGATGTAATGAGGTTTTGCAGTCGCAAAGGGGAGAATTGTAGTGGAACGTGTTTCGTTTGTAAAAATAATATGGGAGCGTTGGAAACAGTTTGGACAATTGATTGGAGATTTATTTGCTAGGATTGTACTAACAATCTTATTCTTCACTGTACTTATGCCCTTCGGTGTAGGCATAAGATTGTTTGGAGATCCCCTTAAGATTAAATCAGCTAACCAAGGTACATGCTGGATTGAATATTCCGCAGATGCGCCAAATTTGTTGCGAAGTAGGAGACAATTTTGATGAATATACTAGGATTGTCATGTTTTTATCATGATGCGGCAGCAGTGTTACTTCAGGACGGTGATTTAGTAGCAGCTGTTGAAGAAGAACGTTTTAGTAGAGTAAAACATGATCATAGCTTTCCACAGCATGCTATTAATTATTGTTTGTCAGAAGGTGGTATTACTACTCAAGATATAGATTATGTTGTGTTTTATGAAAAACCACTGCTTAAATTTGAAAGAATTTTGAGTAGTACTTTAGGTTCATATCCGATGTCATGGGGTGTGTTTCGTGAATCTATGATCACCTGGTTCAATGACAAGTTGTGGATTAAAGGTCAGATTCTAGGAGAACTTGGTGTAGAGGCAGAGAAACTGTTATTTGTTGAGCATCATCTTTCACATGCTGCCAGTACGTTTTTTGCTTCTCCCTACAAAGAAGCTGCTATTCTAACTGTCGATGGAGTTGGTGAATGGACTACTACCACTATCGGTAAGGCTACTGCTGATTGGGATGGGAGTGGAGAAAATACGATTGATCTGTTAAAGGAAATCAAGTATCCTCATTCGTTAGGATTATTATATTCCGCATTTACAGCTTTTTTGGGATTTAGGGTCAACAATGGAGAATATAAGGTCATGGGTATGGCTCCCTATGGCAAAGCGACTCGCATCGAGGACGTGCACAAAGTGATTAGGGTAGAGCCTGATGGAAGCTTTGATCTTAATATGGATTATTTTAGTTTCCATAGGTCCACACATAGAACATTTTCTTCCAGATTTGAGCAACTTTTTGGTGAACCTCGAGTGCACGATTCAGTTTTTTATACTGCTACTACACATCCAAATGGAGACCATCCAGATTGGGATAGAGAGGTGGCTGCTATTAATCAAAACTATGCTGATGTTGCAGCTAGTATACAAGCTGTTACAGAGGATACTTTGTTGAAGATGTGTGAAAACGCTCATCATATAACAGGATCCAATAATTTGTGTTTAGCTGGGGGGGTCGCATTGAATAGTGTGGCTAATGGGCGGATTATGAGGGAATCGTCGTTTGATAGCGTATTTGTGCAGCCAGCTCCTGGAGATTCAGGTGGTGCTTTAGGAGCAGCCCTCTATGCTTACCATGTGTTACTTGGAAACAAACGCAAGTTTGTTCAGGAGCATGCATATTTGGGTAAGCAATATACTTCTGATGAAATCAAGAATACTTTGGAATATTCAGGCATACATTACAAATATTTTGATAATGATGATGTGATGGCTGAATCTATGGCAAGTGACCTCAATGACGGTAAGGTAATTTCGGTAGCACGGGGTCGTTTTGAGTGGGGTCCTAGAGCACTTGGAAACCGCTCCATTTTAGCTGATCCGCGCCGGGATGAAATGAAAGAAATTGTCAATACGAAAATAAAGTTTAGAGAGCCTTTTCGGCCCTTTGCACCTGCCATATTAGAGAGATTTGCGTCAGATTATTACCAGTTGTCTGATGCTGAAAAATTATACCCACTTCGTTATATGTTGGCTGTATATCCGACAAAAAATGACAAAGGTAGCAATATACCTGCAGTTACTCACTTTGGGGGTACTGGACGTGTGCAGACCGTGCGTAATGAATGGAACACTCTTTACCATAGTGTGATTGAGAAGTTTTGGGAAAAAACGGGTGTTCCAGTAGTGTTGAACACTTCATTTAACCTCCGTGGTGAGCCCATAGTGAATACTCCATCAGATGCAATTAGCACTTTTTCTCGTAGTGGAATTGATTCATTATATTTGGGCAATTATTTAATAAAAAAATGATAAGGATTGCATGGCAATGAAACAAATATTTTTTGATGGCAAAGGAAATTTGCATCTCAAAGATGTGCCTAGTCCATCTCTGATGTCTGGGAATATATTAGTTCAAAATGCAAATTCCTTAATTTCGACTGGCACTGAAGCTATGGCCCTCTCAGGCGGTGGAAGTCTGATAGGTAGCGCTTTGCGCAGGCCAGAACTCGTTCGTCGTGCACTTAAGCTTGTGTCGGATAGAGGTATCAAAAATGCATTAGGAATAATAAGAGATGCTTCCGAGACTTGGTACCCTTTAGGCTATAGCTCTGCAGGTACAGTAATTGAGGTTGGAGATGGAGTAAAAGGTTTTGTAGCAGGCGATAGGGTTGCTTGTGCGGGTGCAGGCTATGCTAACCATGCAGGTACTATTTCTGTTCCAAGTAATCTTGCAGTCAAGGTCCCTAGTAACCTGTCTTTTAGGGAGGCTTGTTTTGCGACTGTAGGTGCTATAGCTTTGCAAGGTGTGCGACGTGCTGACCTAACTTTGGGAGAGAAAGTGGTAGTAATTGGTACTGGTTTGATTGGACTTCTTACAGCGCAAATTTTGCGAGCAAATGGTTGTGCAGTGATATGTGTTGATCTGTTAGAGTCTCGGTTGGCAGTGGCTAAACGTTTGGGGTTTGAAAACATTCTACTATCAGGCACTGATATTACCACTCAATCTGTACTAGATCTAACAGAAAATGCTGGTGCCGATGCTGTGATTGTGACTGCGGCAACTAAGTCTTCCAAACCAGTCAATGATGCATTCAAAATGTGTCGAGAACGCGGTCGAGTTGTTGTAGTAGGAGCTGTTGGAATGGAATTGGAGCGGGAAGAGTACTACCGCAAAGAAATTGACTTACGAATTTCGCGTTCATATGGTCCAGGTCGATACGATTCGGATTACGAGTATAAGGGGTTGACCTACCCATTAGGTTATGTAAGGTGGACTGAAACTAGGAATATAGGATCATTTTTGGATTTGTTGGCTCTAGGCAATGTTAAAGTTGATCAGTTGATTAGTGCAGAATATTCAATTGATCAAGCAATGTTAGCCTATGAAGAGGCTACAAGTGATGACGCGGAAGCAATTGGCGTGGTGTTGACTTATCCAGAACATCAGCAAACCCAGAACGCAGACAAAACTTGGAGACTACCTTCAGTAATTGATGCTAGAGATGATCGCGTGAAGCTAATGTTGGTTGGCCCTGGACATTTTGCTAAAGCAGTTCATTTACCTAATTTAAAAGTATTGTCTAAAAAAGTGGTAGTACAGGCTGTGGTTGGGGGTTCAGGAGGTAGTGCTAGGCAGGCTGCCGAAAAGATTGGTGCTCCTATAGTTTCCACTGATATCTCCGATGTAATTCTAAAAGAAGATCTAGATGCGGTACTGATTTCTACTAGACATAACTTGCACAGGCAGCAGTGCATTACAGCTGCTGAAGCTGGCAAACACATATTTGTTGAAAAGCCTCTCGGGTTAACTGTTGACGAATGTATTGAAGTTTTGCAAGTAGTGGAAAAAGCGCAGGTATTGTGCACTATCGGTTTCAATCGGAGATTTAGCTCTCTGTCTGTGAGTTTGCGGGATAGTATATCCAACGTAACTGGTCCTAAACAGATCATATATAGAGTCAATGCTGGTAGATTACCACAAGGACACTGGTTACTTGACCCTGAAATAGGAGGCGGACGTTTGATTGGTGAGGGGTGTCATTTCTTTGACTTCATGTCTTGGATGTTGAATGCCGATGCTTCGTCAGTGACGGCACAGTCTATAGGAGATTCGTCTGACGATGTTTCGGTCGTCGTAAAATATAATGATGGTAGCGTTGGCACTCTTATATATACCGCCTTGGGAAGTGTAGGGTTCCCTAAGGAGCGAATTGAGATTTATGCAGGTGGCGGAGTTGGAGTGATTGACGATTTTCTTTCACTGTCATTGCATCATTTGCCAGGAAAGTCACGAAAATTACGTGTTGCAGACAAAGGTCATTTAGCTTTGCTAGATAATTTTCTGAGTGCGATTCTAGGAGACAAAGCATTGTCTGTGAATGCGTTAGATGGTCTGAAGGCTACATTATGTGCACAGGCAGCACTAGAATCGCTGTCTTCTGACAGAAGAGTGTCTCTAACGTCTAATCTTTAGCGTGAATTATTGTTGCAATATGACAAAGTTTCATATAGTCAGCATCCCTGCGTCAACCTTGTTGATTTATAGAGAATGATTACTGGCAAGGACATACTTATTCTTTCAACCCAAGATTGGGATGCTTTACCTACAAGAAAACATCACTGGGCACGAAAGTTAGCTTCTCGTGGTAACAGAGTTATTTATGTCGAACAACAAATGCACCTATTGGGGTGGTTGGCAGACATTGGAAATCAGTACAAGCGTATTTGGTCATGGATTTATGGTCCGCGGACTGTGTCTGAAAATCTATGGATATATACATTGCCCATCGTATTACCATTTTTCCAGGTTTTTAGATTTGTAAATTCTTTGAATAATTCAGTATTAGTCCCAATTATCAGGTGGGCACTACGAAGAGTTGGTTTTAATATTAATATCTTGTGGGTCTATACACCACATGCTGTTGGTCTCATAGGTAGATTCGGAGAGGAATTTGTAGTTTATGAGTGCGTTGATGATTTTACCGCTACTCGTGGTCTTGTTCGAAGTTCTACAATAGGAGCTTTGGAACAAGATCTATTAAGTATGGTTGATCAAGTGATTGTTACACATCCTGGTTTACAGGAAGCCAAATCTGGAATTTCTCGAAGATTAGCTCTAATACCAAATGGAGCTGACCTAAGACATTTTGCTCTTGCAGGCCATCAGGACACCATACCACCTAAGGAAGTGTCTGATTTACCGAAACCCGTGATTGGATTTCATGGCTGGATTCAATATTGGATAGATTTTGATTTGATCGCATATGCTGCTCATAAACGCCCGAATTGGTCATTTGTTTTTATTGGACCCATTGAACCACTAGCTCGCGTTAGCAAAGTTCGCGACTTATCAAATGTTCATTTTTTAGGTAAAATGCCATACGAGAATATCCCAGCATTAATTGCTGGATTTGATGTTTGTATCAATCCGTTTGTGATTGACAAATTATCAGATACTGTTAGTCCTATAAAATTGTATGAGTACTTGGCATCAGGTAAGCCAGTTGTTTCGGTTGATATGCCTGCTGCTAGAGAATTTGCTGATTTGATTTCTATTGTGCATACACCCGATGAATTTGTTGCTGCATTAGAAGATCAAATAATAGCGAACGAAAAAGCAACAGTTCTGCATGATATGGAAGCACGCCAGAAGGCTGTGAAAGAATATTCTTGGGATGCTCGTTTTCAGCAGGTAGAGAATGTAGTTGAGAAGAGTATGGTAAGTCAGTCTGAAATATGAAGAGATTTGTTATCCGTGATATCAATGATTGATGCTAAGATATTAGTAATCATTCCTGCTTATAATGAACAAGCTAGTATAGCGAGAGTCATAGAGCGTGTTAAAGAAAGTGTTCCGGCAGCAGACATAGTTGTAATAAATGATGGTTCTCACGATTCTACTTCATTGGTAGCTTACGAATCTGGTGCAAAAGTAATTTCTCTACCATACAATCTGGGTATAGGTGCTGCAGTGCAGACTGGTTTTATACTAGCGCAGGCTGGGAATTATGAGATTGCAATACAAGTCGATGGGGATGGCCAGCATGACCCTTCAGAAATCGAGGTACTAATGGGTAGATTACTTTCAGATGAATGTGACGTAGTAGTGGGTTCTAGATATCTGACTGATCGCGGTTATGTTACTCCATTGCCGCGTTTGTTAGGAACCAAGATTTTGGCCGCGTATGTTTCCATGCTTGCTGGACAAAAATTTTCCGATACCACTTCTGGTTTTCGTGCTAGTAACAGGCGTGCAATCGAAATTTGTGCAGAAAATTATCCAGCTGATTATCCTGAGCCTGAATCACTTCTCACATTTCGTAAGATAGGCTTAAGGGTGTCTGAAGTACCTGTTCATATGAGCAAGCGATATGGTGGAAAGAGTTCAATAACACCTTTTTGGTCAGCTTATTACATGATAAAAGTCATTTTGGCTGTAACCATTTTATCGCTTCGTCGTGCACCGCGAACCGAGGATACGTCATATGTTCACTGATAGACTTACATTATTAGTATTTGTCGCTGCATTAGGACTGCTGTTATTGGTGCTAGAAATGGTCAGACGGAGGGCTCTTGCAGAGAAATATTCTCTATTGTGGCTAATAATGTCCGTAGTGATACTTTTGTTAGCTATTGCACGTCCAGCGTTAGACCGGATTGCTCCTATGCTTGGCATATATTATGCTCCTTCAGCGCTTTTCGTGGCGGGATTTGTGGGCTTACTTGTTATCCTACTATACTTTTCTGCAGTAATTACTCAGCTAACGCGTGAGGCTCGTATCGCTGCTCAGCATATTGGTATATTACGAGAGCGTGTAGATGAGTTAGAAAAGAGTAGACAACAGTTTTCTGATGAAAAATGAACTTCAAGTTGGTCATAAACTTAATATAAGAAGTCCCGAGCCACTGCTTCCACGTCAGCGTCGCACATTGTTGTTCACAGTATGTTTGTCCCTAATTCTCCGTTTAATCTGGATTTTGTTCTTAGATCCCGAACCTAGATTGATAGGTGGTGATGGACCTTTCTATTTGCATGTGGGTGATCAAATTGCTAGGGGATTGGGACTAACCTATGGCAACGATCCAGTTGCTGTTGTTGGACCGGTGTATCCAGCCTATTTGGCATTTCTTCAAATAGTTTTTGGATTTGAAAATGTGGTGGTTGTCGCAAGATTTGGTCAGGCTTTGATGGGTGCTTGCCTACCATTACTAGTATTTGATCTGGGTAGGCGATGTATTCGATTGGAGGTTGGTATTGCAGCGGCAGTATTATTAGCAGTTGACTTGCGCTTCATCGTGGAAAGCGGATCAGTATCAACGGAAACTTTGCTGACAATATTGTTGATGCTTAGCATATGGTTATATGTGGTAGCTATTCAGAGCGATAATATCAGAATGTGGATATTGGTTGGTGTTTCCACAGGAATTACCACTCTAACTCGTGGAATAGTGCAGTTATTACCATTAATATTCCTTTTACATTTATTTTTGTTAAGGAAAGAGTTGCGAATATGGCGTTCTTGGGTGTGCTTGGTATCGGGATTTGCTATAGTTGTCACACCATGGATAGTGCGAAACTGGGTGGTGTTTGGGAATCCCACAATTGTACAAGGGGGAGCAGCACATTTTTGGATGGGTTCGCAAGGAGATGGTCGGTCATTTAGAAAACAAGAAATGCTGGATAAGATTTATGATTTACGCATAGGAAATGGTGGTGCTGATCGATATAGCTATATTAATGATGCAATCAATATTATTGTGTCAGACCCGATTGGTTTCTTTCGCTTAAGGACAGTCCGATTGGGTGAGGCTTACCTACAGCCGTTTGGAACTGTATCTGTAGGTGTGGTTTTTGGTGACGAAAGCATTAAGGATATGCTATCCAGTAATTCTGACCAAGCTCGCATGGATACAATTAAATCACCTGCATTTTTTCCCAAACTTTGGATATATATCCTCCATTATGGTTCTATTGCATTATCAATACTATACATGATTAGGCAGAGACGAGAATTTATGCAATGGAGTATTTTAGCGATAGTAATTCTGTGTTTTAGTGGAGTGTATGCTCTTTTGACCATTATTCCACGCTATATATTCCCTATAATGCCCCTTTATTTAATCATGGCGCCATACGTAGTAATGGAGTTGGGTTATAGAAGTAGAAAATTTCTTTGGCCGATGTCTGATCACAAATCATCTGTTGCAACTTCCTCAATTGAGGTGCCTAGGCTGTGAATCGAATTGTACATATTATCAAGGCTACGGGAATAGCTGGAGCAGAGCAGCATTTAATTACTATGTTGCCAGAACTAGACAGACAGAGTTTTGATATTTATGTAATTGTGCTTACTGAACCCAAAAAACCTGTTGATAAACTTTTTAGTGCATTGCATCAGGCCGGTGTGACTACTCAAAGAATGATTATCAATAGGCATGTTGACCCAAGTTTAGTTGTTAGGCTAATGCTTCGATTGCGTGATTTAGCTCCATCAATAGTACACACACACCTAATTCACGCTGATTTTTACGGTACTATAGCTGCTCGCATGGCAGGTGTACCAGCAGTAATATCATCGCGTCATAATGATGATCCTTTTCGTACTCAATCGCCACTGTCGGTTTTGCTAAGAATAGTCAATAGATATACAAATCGTTTTATAGCTATATCTGAAAGAGTACGAGTTTTCACTATTGAGCATGAGAAAGTGCCAGGCTCTGTCGTCGACACGGTGTACTATGGTTTACCTGTCTCTGAACAAAACAGAGAAGTTATTGATGTGCGATCCGAATTTGGACTATCTAAGGGTCCGATATTAGTATGTGCGGCGCGTCTGACTGAGCAGAAGGGTCACAAATGGTTACTTAGAGCTTTCAGATCCGTAGTTGATCAATTACCTGAGGTATCACTCCTTTTGTTGGGGGATGGGCCTTTGCGTAAAGACTTAGAAGATACTGTAATCAAACTAGGCATTTCAAAAAATGTTATGTTTGCAGGTTGGCGTACAGATGTTATGGATATTTTGCCTAGCACAGATTTGTTTGTGCTAGCTTCAGAATGGGAGGGATTTGGTTTGGCGTTATTAGAAGCTATGTCTCTTTCTCTATCTATTGTTGCAACTGAGGTGGGTGGGATTCCAGAAGTGGTTCTGGATGGTGAAACCGGCTGGTTGGTAAAATCTAAAGATAGTGATGCGCTCGCTGGTAGTATACTTGCAGCACTAAGGTCACCCCACAAAATGCTAGAGTGTGGTCGAAAGGGGCAATTACGAGTACAGAATACATTTTCAGTCGAAAAAATGATTGTTGATACTGAGAAGATATATAATCTACTGCTCGCGCAAGTTCTGTGTGTTAACAGTATCAATTCCAAACATGATGTGTCTTCTAGTCATGAAGCTATAAAGAGGAATACGGTGTAAAGTTGAAATATCTTGTAACTGGTGGAGCCGGATTTATAGGATCTAGCATAGTATCTGCTCTTGTAGATCAAGGGCAGCAGGTGCGTGTAGCTGACAATTTTTCTACAGGTCGTAGACACAATCTTGCTATGGTATGGGATTCCATAGAGCTAGTTGAAGGAGATTTGGCAGAATTAGATTATGCGCGTAAGGTGGTAGATGGAGTAGATTATGTGATCCATCAGGCGGCTATTCCTAGTGTACCTCGCTCGGTGGATGATCCTATTGGAAATAACCAAGCGGGTGTTATTGCTACATTGAATTTGTTGGTTGCAGCACGTGATGCTGGCGTACTACGGATGACGTATGCAAGTTCATCTTCTATATATGGGGAAGCTCGTGATAAGGGAGCTAAGACTGAAGGCATGTTACCTGCGCCTTTGTCACCATATGGAGTAAGCAAACTGGCTTCGGAGCAATACTGTATGGCTTTTTATACTGTCTATGGATTTGAGGTAGTATCGTTGCGTTACTTCAACGTGTTTGGCCCAAGACAAGATCCAGAATCTGAATATGCAGCTGTTATTCCACGTTTTATCACTGCTCTATTGCAAGGAAATGCTCCAAAGATATATGGCGATGGTGAACAGACTCGTGATTTTACTTATGTTGGTAATATTGTTGATGCTAACATCCATGCGCTGAATCATGCGGAGGCACCAGGCCAAATATTCAACATCGCTATGGGGTCTGGTAGTAGTCTTAATAGTTTGGTAAAAACTTTACATGATTTAACTAATGTCAAGATAGATCCAGATTATACAGACGCAAGACCGGGCGACATAAGACATTCATATGCTGATGTTAGTAAAGCTCTGAACGTGCTGCAGTTTAAATCAGACATAAGTGTTGTAGATGGTCTTCGAAGTACTATAGAGTGGTATCGGAGCTTTAAGGCCAATCAAAACCCCAAATGACATATGATCAAATCAGGAATACTACATATTATTGCACGTATGAATATTGGTGGCCCGGCATTGCATGTCGCACAATTATCATCCGGATTACTGCAGAAAGGTTTTGAAACAACCTTAGTATCTGGTCGACAGGCGGATACTGAGGGCGACATGACAGATTTAGCCGAAAAGTATGGACTGAGATTTCATCTCTACAATAATCTCGGCGCTAGACTATCACCATTGAATGATTTGTATGTTTGCAGTAGGCTCTGGAGGTTCATGAGGTTGACTGCTCCGAGAATAGTGCATACACATACGGCTAAGGCAGGAGCCTTGGGTCGTATAGCTGCTAAGCTGGCGAAAGTACCAATTATTGTCCACACTTTTCATGGACATGTATTTAGTGGATATTGGGGACCTGGTATATCCAAAATTATTATTTTTATTGAAAGAATATTGGCTCGGTTATCAACTGTCATATTGACTGTAAGTGAATCGGTCAGGTATGAGTTACTGCAGCATAATATTGCTCCGCCAGAGAAGATTTATGTATTGCCATTAGGTTTAGAATTGAATATATACAAAAATTGTTCTGCAAAAACGGGTCAATTCCGCCGAGAGTTAGGTGTTGATACTAATATACCCTTAATTGGAAATGTAGGTAGATTAGTACCTATAAAAAACCATCGACATTTCCTCACGGCCGCTCACTTGATGGTACAGGCCGGTTTTGACGGTCGTTTTGTGATCGTTGGTAGTGGTCAATTAGAGATTGAGTTACAAAAACTATCCAGGGAACTTGGTATTGGAGATTTGGTTATTTTTACCGGGTGGCGTCGTGATTTAGATAGGATCTATGCTGATGTAGACGTCCTAGTGAATACTTCGATTAATGAAGGCACCCCATATGCGATCATTGAAGCTATGGCTGCTAGGGTTCCGGTCGTTGCTACCTCAGTTGGTGGTGTGCCCGATATTATCAATTCGGAAATGACAGGATACCTTGTCAGCCCGGATGATGTTAACTCTTTAGTTGATGCTATTCATTGTGCTCTGAAAACACCTGATGCAATGCTAGATGCTGCGCAAAGTTATGTGTTGGAGCATCATGATCTAGAAAGAATGATAAATAGAACTGTCGATTTCTATAGCAAATTGTTAAAGGAAAGAGGGTATGTTGTCTGAAACTGTATTGCGCTATTCGCTTATAGGATTAGTTGCTGGATTGATTGCTTTTGTGGCAACTCCGCTTACATTATTGGTCGCTCGTCGAATGCGATTGATTGATACACCTGGTCCTCACAAATTTCATATAGCTCCTGTTCCGGTGCTTGGTGGTATAGCTATCTGGGCAGCTATCATCGGCAGTCTATTGATTTTTGGGGGCGGTCGTGAGTATCGCGAGTTAGCATCGATAGTAATTGGTGGTACTTTGATAAGCATTGTTGGTCTTGTTGATGACCGGGTAGGTTTAGGACCTATTGGAAAAATACTTGGTCAGACACTTGCTATGCTACTGATTGCAATGGGTGGAGTGAGTGTCAACATGTTTGATGCTGAATGGGTGAATATTGGTTTGACTGTCATTTGGGGCGTAGGAATCATCAATGCTGTCAATCTGCAGGATAATATGGACGGATTAGCAGCAGGAACTTCTGCAGTAGCAGCAGCATCTTTTCTAATTTTGGCAGCGATTAATGGACAGATATTAGTTGCAAGTTTAGCTTCAGCTTTGTTAGGTGCATGTTTGGGATTTCTTTTCTACAATTATCAGCCAGCAGTAAGTTTCATGGGTGATACAGGGTCAATGTTGCTGGGTATAACACTGGCAGTTCTTGGTATCAAGTTAACCTTTCCTGATGTTTCAAATACACAAACTTGGATGGTTCCGATTTTGGTGTTGGGTGTACCAGTATTCGATACTGTCTTAGTTGTTGTTTCGAGGGTTCGAAGGGGTAAGCCATGGTGGCAGGGCGGAGTAGATCACACTTCTCATCGTCTTGTGAAATTAGGGCTTAGTCATCGTCGAACCATTACAGCCCTTTACATAGCTACTGGCATTCTAGGGCTTATGTCTGCTGTGATTGTGTATCTTGCATCGCCAATGATTAGTTGGATTCTAGCAAGTGCAACAGTGGTTCTTGGTATTGTTATGATATATGCATTAGAGTTACTATGGGACAGTGTTCGGGAGAATCGTTTAGATGCTGACATTAAGGTTACTGTAATAGGTGGCGGCAAGGAATTACTGAGCATTCTTGAGGCAGTGACTATGCTTGCTAGAGCTGTTTCTTTGATACTGACACCAGTAGTTGAGGATGATAGAGATATTGACGCCGCTTCCAATTGGACTGAGGTAGGATTACGTAGACTTCAGGACTTCGCGATCTGTATAGCAGAACATCCTGGCTCTGTTCGCAACATACTCAATTATAGCGAGAATGATATTAATACTGGTCTTCGAGAGTGTGCAGAATTGATGAATGCAGCGTTAAGATTGCGTGGGCAAATCTTGGTAAATCTACCCGGTTCTGTTGGGAATAGTAGATCTGCAGCTGCTAGTATTGATGTTCTCAGTGATATAAGGGAAACAGAACTGGTTGTGATTGGAGGAGATTTGCACGAAAACGTGATGCCAACCCTAGTGCTCCCTGAAGTGCAACGTGAGCTAACTAGAGTGAAATGTCCTCGTGTGTTGATACATGCGGATCCAGAAAAAGCTTTGGATACTTTGCAAGCAGCGGGTATAACTGGTGTGATAACTCATGCTATAGCTCCGCAGGATATACTTGGCCCATGGCATTCCGTAAAAGATTTGCATGATAGCAACCAACTAGCCACAGTCTTGCATAGAATTTGGTTAAACCGAAATCGAACCAATATACTAACTCGTCCACTTGACATTGGACTACATGCGTGATTTGAGCATCGGTAAGCGTTGGTCCTATTCAGATCAAACATCAGGATGGGCAGTTTTCGGCATCCTTTACTTGGTGTACTGGCTTACTACGTCATTGACTTTTATTTCCACGGATGAATTGTTTTTGTTTGACACTGCTGAAAGTTTTGCTCGTCGTGGTAGTGTGATGAGAAACATGACAGCTGATCTTGATTGGCCGGGACATACTTATGTAGAGCCTGTGCAGCCTTTGTTAAGTATACCTCTGATATTATTTGCTGATATTGTATCTGAGGTAGGGGTTGCACACAGCGTTTTATTGCTCAATATGGCAGTTACTGCAGCTACAGGAATGTTATTGTTCCTATATGTTCGCTGGTTGGGTTATAGACGCAACATTGCTATCGCCACTGCTTTGTTGTTTGGTCTTACTACTATAGCTTGGCCATACAGCAAGAATTATTTCAGGGAATCCATAGCTGGATTTACATTGTTGTTAGCCGCCTACGGGTTGTTGCGCTGGCGTTATGCATTACATTCTTCAGGCGGTTGGCCACATCGTTGGATGATATTAGCTATTGTTAGCGGTGTGTTAAGTGTGATGGCGAAGGAATCAGGTGTTGTGGGATTACCGATGTTGGTATTAATTCCCTTGATTGGAAAACCATATTTGAGAAGACCTATTTTTCTGAGCTGGCAACTTGCCTTAATTGTGTCTGTATTACTAGCCATGGGATTTGCTGGGCTGTATGTTTACACAGAACTTCTAGGAGCAGGCACGTTTCGTTTTCAGATTATTGAGAGATTGTCAGGTGCTTTTGCCAACATAAATAGTGCTGGTGTTGGAATGTCCGGATTTCTTTTTAGTCCAGGGAAAGGGTTCTTCTGGCATTCTCCAGTTCTCATACTAGCATTACTCTCTCCATTTTTATCACGTAACGGTAGTCGATTAGATGTTGTCTGGCCTTTATTTATGTTTGTTGCTTTTGTGGTGGTTTATGCCCTTGTACGTGGTGACATATGGTTTGGTGGCACTAATTGGGGTCCTCGTTATCTTGTGCCAGTCACTTCTTTCATGATGTTAGCGGTAGTACCCACCCTGGAGAACTGTATCAATGCACGTCATAGTAATAGATTGTTGTATATCCTCGGTTTCCTTTCTGTTGTAGGATTCCTAGTACAGCTTGGTGCTGTATGGATTAATCCTTTAGATTATTATGCTGTTCTGAATGATACTGGTATACCGGGCGCGGCATGGACAATTGGTTTATGGTCAGTCTTGTTTTCACCCATTCTTGGGCATTGGCGCATGATTATTGACGGTACTTTGCCAGATTTTGCTTGGGTACAGCATAGTATGGACGGACCAGATTGGATATTGGCAATAGTTTTGCTTACATCAATTGTAGGTATTGTTTTGATTTTGTACAAAGTAGCCAGTATTGAGGTTAGCGGATTTTTTGCGTCTTCTGTCTCATTCTTGATGGTGATTAGTGTTATAGCATTGACATTTGTGGGATTGCGACGTGTGTATTTTGACCAGAGATATCAGGGTAATAATTCTGCTTTACATGTTATGCGTACACAAGTTGAAACCACTGCATTACCAGACCCAGTCATATTTCTAAATAATCGGACATATTTTGATTATATGTTAAATTTCTATAAGGGCGATTCTATTTGGTATACACTTGAATTAAACCCAAATGAACTAATTGACAATTACAGAAATGTGCCGCCTTCAAATACTGATCCAATAGACTTATTGCATAGAGACGCATGGAGTCCCGTAGACTATTTTGGGCGTCAGCACCAAACTATGATTCTAGTAATGGAAACAGGGGCTTATCATAGTAACGTGGTTCGTACCATGGAATGGTGGATGCACTCTGAATTTCATGCAATTCAAAATAGAGATTATGCTGACGATGTGCGAACCATTAGCTTTTCTAGCATTACTTCTCCTGGGCGTGATGTCGTGCCGGAGTTTCGGTTAGGCGTTTTTCTTGGAGAAGATATAGTGCTGCGGGGCTACGATGCTAATCCTCCCCCAGGCCTAGTAAGACCAGGTAATATATTGAATTTGTCGATACAATGGGAAGCTCTACAGGATATTAGTCAAAGATATACTATTGGCACATATTTGATGAGTCCACAAGGTACTATTGAGTTACAAAATGATAGCGAGCCTGTAGGTGGTTTTTGGCCTACACAACAGTGGAATGCAGGAGATGTGATACGTCACAATGTTGCATTTGTTCTTCCTGACGATTTGCCGCCCGGGCATTATGCGGTATGGGCGGTCATGTATTCTACTGGAGACGGTTATAGGCTACCAGTAAGTGACGAAACTGCTACTGCAATTCGGGATCATGTAGAACTCTATACTATAGAGGTTGCACGCATAGGGATAGGAGGCTAAGTATTACCGAGAACATACTCGGCCGCGTCATAAAGGTCTTTCACAAATGGAATGTGGGCCAATGTGTTGTTCTCTAAATGATATGCTTGTTCGGCACCGCGTCCGGTAGAGACCAATATGGGATTTACTTTGGCAGCGACAGCGGCTTCAATATCGGTAATGGCATCACCAATGAGCCAAGATTTTTCTAAATCGAGGTTAAGATCTGTGGCTGCTTGTATTAGCATTCCAGGTTTTGGTTTTCTGCAGGTACAATGTGTTTTAGGATGATGTGGGCAAACATATACTCCGTCAATAACGCCGCTCGTGGATTGAATTTTGCCCAAAATAAACTGATTAATTTGTTGAGCAATTTCTGGAGTTATCAATTTGCGCCCGATAGCAGACTGGTTGGTAACAATTACTATGGCATATTCAGATTTTGTCAATTTAGCAATAGCTTGCAGAGATCGAGGAATAATATGCACGTTCTCTATAGATTGTACGTAGTTATTTAAGTTGCGATTAATGACACCATCTCGATCTAGAAACACAGCTTTTCTTACTTCACTATAAGGGTTTGGCAATTTGACCATTTCAATAGTATTCTAACATGTCATGACAACAAATATACTAGTGACGGGAGGAGCGGGTTTTATTGGTTCGCACACGATTGACTTGCTATTAGAGCATGGTTACAAAGTGCGGATACTGGATAATCTTGCTTCACCAGTACATATTGATGGCAATTTGCCAGACTATATCTCTACTGACGTTGATTTTGTGCAGGGAGATGTCAGGGACAAAGATGCTTGGGAATCAGCACTTGATAACATTGACTCAGTGTTTCACTTAGCTGCCTATCAGGATTACTTACCAGATTTCTCGACTTTTTTTCATGTGAACACTGTGGGGACTGCTCTATTGTACGAAACTATAGTTGAGCAAGGCTTATCGATTAGCAAAGTAGTACTTGCTTCCTCTCAGGCAATATACGGTGAAGGAAAATATGAGTGTGAATTGCATGGCTTCCAGTATCCGCCTTCTCGATCTGAACAGCAACTAGAAGAAAAGCAGTGGGACCCGCTGTGTCCTGTGTGTGAAGGCAAATTGGATTTGCTGGACACTAGTGAAATGCATGTAAATCCCCATAATTCTTATGCTATGAGCAAGTACACGCAGGAAATGATGGGCATGGTGCTTGGTCGTCGTTATAATATTCCTACTGTTGGAATGCGTTACTCAATTGTACAAGGTGCTCGTCAGTCCTTCAGGAATGCATATTCTGGAGTGCTTAGAATTTTTGCTATGCAGGCTCTCGCTGGTGGACCACTTACAGCATATGAAGATGGAGACCAGATAAGAGATTATGTAAATGTGATAGATGTAGCTCGTGCTAATATGATGGTTCTCGAAGATGTACGAGCGGATTTTCGATCATTTAATGTGGGTGGTGGAAGAAAAGTGACTGTCAATGAATTTGGTAATATTATGGCTGAGACGGTTGGCGCACCTGATATTAAAGTTGTGTCTGAAGGGGAGTATAGGTTTGGCGATACTCGTCACATCGTATCAGATATTAGTCAGATAGGTGATATAGGATGGGTTCCACAAGGCACGGTAGAAATGAGCGTTCAAGAGTATCTGGAGTGGGCACAAAAACAATCGGATTTTGGAGACTACGCTACGTCTGCTAGGAGCGAAATGCGTGCCCTTGGAACGGTTAGGGGAGGTAGGTAGAGCTTAGATATAGCGGGATCATTAGTGCACAAATTCTAGTACAAAGGTGAAATTATGACTTATGTAGATGACTACATTACCGATTTAGAGAATACTCTGAAAGCCGTTTCACGGTCTGAAATACAAGCAGTGGTTGATTGTCTGTTTGACGCATTGTTTGAAGATCGCCAGGTGTTTATTGTTGGTAATGGTGGAAGTGCTTCAACTGCTTCTCATATGATGAATGATTTGTCTAAACTTACTATAAGGTCTGGCCAACCTAGATATAGAGCTATAGCATTGACAGATAATATGCCTTTGATTACTGCCTGGGGCAATGATGTTTCTTATGATTCGGTTTTTGTCGAACCATTGCGTAACCTCATGAGACCAGCTGACATATTAGTCGCAATATCTACTAGTGGAAATTCCAGTAATATTTTAAGTGCGGTTACATGCGCACATGAAGAGTTTTCGGGTACTGTGATTGCTATTACTGGTAATCAAGGCGGTGTTCTCGCTGATGTATCTGATTTGGTGGTTCGGATTCCTAGTGAGCATATCGGTCATCAGGAGGATGGTCACCTGATAGTGAATCATGTAGTTTGCAATGCACTTGCGGAGAGGATTGGTGAGCTAGAATGAATCAACAGTTGGCATTTGATGTTCAACTTTCAGTTATAGTGCCAGCATATAATGAAGAAGATCGTATCGCATCCGGAATAAGGCAAATTTTAGAGTTTCTCCAGTCTAAACAAAAGCATACTTGGGAATTAATTGTTGTTGATGATGGAAGCGAAGACAATACTTGTCACATAATAGACGCTATAATATCTGGAGATAATCGTGCCCGCTTAATCCGTTACAGCCCAAATCGTGGCAAAGGCTTTGCTGTACGTACTGGTGTTTTGGATGCGACAGGTGAATGGATTGTTTTTCTTGATGCTGATCTTTCAACTCCAGTAGAGGAAATTTACAATGCTATTAAACTTCTAGAGCGAGGAGCTGATTTGGTCGTGGGAACGCGTGCTCATCGAGATTCCTGTATAGAGGTCGAGCCGAGTTTGTTTCGTCGCATAGCCTCATATGTATTTGACCTTGTACGAATTCAAATAGTAGGCCTTTCTGAGTTTTCTGATACACAATGTGGATTCAAGGCTGCTCGTGGACAGTCCGTGGTGCCCCTATATCAGTGTGCAATTATAGAACGCTTTATGTTTGATGTCGAAATATTATTTTTGGCTCAACAGTCAGGCTTAAATATAGAGGAGTTGCCAATAATCTGGCGAGACTCACCTGGGAGTACTGTTCGTTTATGGCCAGGTGTATACGAGATGTTCCGTGACCTATTTATGATTCGCAAAGTACACAGCTAAAATTTTAGCGATAGAAGTGCCATTGATTGTCCATTAGTATATGCATTGTTGCATTGGTCGCATTAGGTGTTATTTAGCCAATATGTCAACAAGAGTGCTTCGTCAATATTCTTGCTTTGTGCCAAATGCACTGCTCCTAATAGGGTATTTCATATAATTTGACTATGGAGTTGGCGTGACTGTAGGAGTGTTAGTATTGGGAATTAAATCTGTAGCTGTTGGTGTGGGTGTACTACTAACTGTAGGTGTTACTGTAGCTGTCAGTGTTGGCGTCATTGTAAGTGTCGATTCATCTGGTGACGGTGTCATAGTAGGTGTATAAGTCGAAGAAGGTGTGTTGCTAGGTAGTGGTGTTACCGTATTGTTTTCGGTTGGTGCAATTGTCTGACTTGCTGTTGCAGTTGGTGTGAGGCTTGGGGTTGGCGTATACGTGCTGGTAGATGTGGGCGATACAGTATTGCTGGCTGTAGGAGTGATAGTAGATGTTGGTGTTGGAGTATTGCTAGTGGTTGGAGTAGCAGTCTGAGTTTCAATTGGTATTATTGTGTTAGTAACAACAGTTGTAGTACTTATCAATATAATAGTTTCAGCAGCAGTTGCTACTTTAATCATTTCAGATGTAGGCGATATTGATTTTTGAGTTGGAGTTGTCCGAGGCAATATAGTGCTTACTTTTGGTGGTATTTCAGATGGTAAAAGTGTATTTTCGTCTGCATTATTGTTAGGTGTAATTTGTAGTATAGCAAATCCCAAAATGTACAGCGGAACAGTAAGTATTATCAGAGTTACAAAGAATGTGTGGCGCTTTTGTCTTCGTTTTGATTGTGAGGGTGTTTCCATGTTATTGCAGAAAATTAATAGGCATTGTTTTGTATGGCACACCAAGCAAGCTCATAATAGCAGCCTAGCGTATAAGCGTCAATTTGTGTGGGTTGTTCTGCAACTATGATTACTGTTGGATGTACTGATATGATACTGTTTGTTCTGTAGGATTTTCTAAGTTTACAAAGGTTGGTTTTATGCTACTAACAAATATTTCACATGCCATTTTTGTGATATCAGCATCTTTATTAGCCATGTACGGATTAAATATGTTGATGCTTACTGCATTTTTTGTGCGCAGATATAGAGTCAAACCAGTTGCACATTTTCCGGAAAAATGGCCGGATGTTACAGTGCAACTTCCAGTGTTCAATGAGATTCAAGTAGTGCGTAGATTGATACACGCTGTGGCTAATTTGGATTATCCGATCGAGAGTTTATCTATTCAAGTGTTGGATGATTCGACTGATGAAACTACTGATGTAGTGAAAAAATTGGTCGCCTCATACAAAGAAAAAGGATTGAACATAGAATGTTATCATCGATTTGATCGTGTTGGCAATAAAGCAGGAGCGCTAGCAAGAGGTTTACTGCAAGCTAAAGGTGAGTTCATTGCAATCTTCGATGCGGATTTTGTGCCGCCACCGAATTATCTCAAGAAGACCATTCCATATTTTGTGTTCCGCAAAGTGGGTATGGTGCAAACACGCTGGGGCCATCTGAACGCTCTTGATAATCCGCTTACACGTGCCCAGGCAATAGCGCTGGATGGGCACTTAGTGGTAGAGCAGGTAGCTCGCAGTCGTAACAATCTTTGTTTTAACTTCAACGGTTCTTCCGGGATATGGCGTAAAGCATGTATTGTAAGTTCTGGGGGTTGGCAAAGCGATACTATTGCAGAAGACCTGGACCTTTCTTATCGGGCTCAGATGGCAGGTTGGGAATTCAGATACGTGTCAGATGTTATATCGCCAGCGGAAATCCCTGGTGGAATACATGCATTTAAGAGACAACAGTTTAGATGGGTGAAAGGTTCAGTACAATGTCTACTGAAGCATGCAATTAGACTGGTTGGTTTTACGGAATTTTCTATCTGGAAGCGTATTCAGGCTATCATGCATTTGGGTGGCTATCTAATGCATCCGATGATGCTTTGCTTTCTTGTATTTAGCATACCATGCATGTTGTATACAAATGTAAATAATGTTTTGCCTCAATGGCTTGGTATTGCTGGTCTTGGACCACCAGTGTTATATGCTATTGCGCAGGTGACGGCATATCGTAAAGGATTAACGAGGTTTATATGGTTTCCAGTCTTGATGTTATTGGGACTAGGAGTTGCTGTAAACAATACTAGGGCAGTGTTTGAGGCTATTTTTCGATATAAACCTAATGAGTTCTTACGTACTCCGAAGAATAGTGGATTATCTGTTTCTATATATGACTTGTATGCAAATAAAAACGACAAAATAGTATGGCTAGAATTCTTTTTTGCAGTCTACGCCGGGGCATCATTCCTGCTTTCTACTCAACGTATACCAGCCTTAGCACCATTTTTGGCTTTGTTTGCACTAGGGTTTGTTTTGGTGGGACTTACTGGATTGTTGGAAACAAATCGTGCTTCGAGATTTGTAGAAACATGGAAATCAGAACCAGCAATTCTAGATCAGGACATGTGAGCAACATGACAATGTATGGTTTTGTCTATTAATTTCCGAGATGCTTGACTATAATCTGTCTATAAACTACAATTTCAATGTATTTGATATTGTAGTTAGGAGGCGAGAATGGTAGCAAAACGTGTAGTAGTTTGGGTTATTTCTATTGCAGTAGGTATGGCTGCAGGTTACGCTACAGTAGCTGCTTTTGGTACTTCGGTGAATCGCTATGCAGTTGATTTGAATTTTGGCATGCTTGATTTTCTTATCAACAATTTCACTTTTCTATGTCTATCTTATGCTGCTCTTCTATGGATTTGGCTTGATTATTTCTTAGGTACAGAGATGATGCCTGAGTAAGAGCAATTTATGTATATATTGCATAATAAATCCCCGTTGATACGGGGATTTTGATTTAATATATAGTGAATAGATACTGATGATTAGAAAACATAGTTGTTGGTGGCGTAATAATTTGTTGCCAATTTACCCAATTATATTACTTGCATTTAATGGGTGTACTAACGTAGATGTAGACAGCTTACCTATGAGTGCAACACTAAATCCTACTGGGAATGACAGTGTCGCAAATATATCTGAAAAAATAGCAGTTACTAATACAGTCCAGAGTGCAACGTCAGACGAATCGCCAACTTTGCCAGTGATCCAAATCGAGCCTAATCCCACTATTACTCCAATAGTTACAGTAAATACAGCCACCAATGTATCAAGAGATAAAGATACTGCTACAGCCACTTTAATTTCCACAGAAGCTGTCGAAAGCAGCGTGGTTCCGATAACTGCTACTCCAACTTCCACGTTAGTTCCTACCCAATTTCCTACACCTGATGAATTTGGAGATGATAGGGTGGCTAGGGTACCGATATTAATGTATCACTATATAGAACCGCTTCCCAATGATGCAGATAATATACGTGTAGGACTTACTGTGCATCCTGGAGTCTTTAGGCAGCAACTAGCTTTTTTACATGCTCAGGGTTATCAATCTGTCAGTTTGTATGATTTGACTTATTATCTTGCTCATGGCATAGATTTGCCAGATAAACCGATAGTTTTCTGTTTTGATGATGGTTATCGAGGTTTGTATCAACATGCTTTTCCACATATGGACGCATTTGGATATACAGGCACTATTTTTGTTCTAACACAACTGATGGATGAAAATCATCCATCATATCTGACATGGAGGATGGCTCATAGGATGTATGAGTATGGATGGAAAATTGAGCCACATAGCAAGACGCATGTACAACTTTCAAATCGTCCATTTGAGTTAGTCCAGTATCAAGTTCTTGGTTCCATGCAAACTGTTGAGGCACAGATAGGTATACAGCCGCGTTATTTTAGTTACCCAAGTGGATTTTATGATCAGCAAGTGATTGACTACCTTAAGGCACTAGGATTCTGGGGTGCAGTAACAACGGAATTTGGACTTGAACATGATATTATTGGCGCTTTTACTTGGAATCGGATTCGTGTGTCTGGAAAAACAACTATCGATGTATTAGCCAAGTATTTGGATGAGTAATCTGACTTTTCTTATACTATTACTATATTTTTGTACAATTTGAGTAGATTTGATAGTTTTTGAAAGAAAAAATAGGTAATATATAGCAATTGAGTTACATATCATTTGATTTTGAGGGATTAGGGTAGGTAAAACTACTGATCAAAATTCGAAAATGGATTATTCCAAAAATGTGTCACGTTTGCCTGATTTTTATAATTTGGAAGTACTAAAGCGCCATCAGGTGTTGTTAGCAAAAAGTACTCTTGAGTTGGAACATATAGCCGTACTTTCCGGAAATGAGGGTCTAAACGTTGAAAATGCTAATCACATGATAGAGAATGTGATTGGTGTGCATGGTTTACCAATTGGTATAGCAACTAATTTTATTGTGAATGGTCGCGAAATACTTATTCCTATGGTTATTGAAGAGTCATCAGTTGTTGCAGGGGCAAGTTTTGCTGCCAAACTGGCCAGAACGGGAGGAGGGTTCCAAGCTAAAAGTACCTCTCCGGAGATGATTGGGCAAATACAGGTCCTGGACTTGGAAGATGTAGATGCATCTTACCATCTATTACTGGATAATAAGCAATTCGTTATTGATAATGTAACAGGTATTGATCCTGTTATAACGGAGATTGGTGGTGGTGTAAAAGACATAGAGGTCCGTGTGGTTCACGAATCTCCTGTTGGGCCTTTTATTATTATTCATTTAATTTATGACACTCGCGATGCTATGGGTGCTAATGCAGTCAATACAGCTGCTGAATTTCTCTCGCCAATTATTGAAGAAATTACCGGTGGCAGAGTGCATCTTCGCATATTGTCTAACCTTGCAGATCGCAGATTAGCTACTGCAAATGTCACTATACCATTAGAAGAGTTGGGATTTGCCAATTACAATGCTGAAAAAGTAAGAAATGGAATAATTGAAGCATGGGCTTTCGCATCAGTAGATCCTTATAGAGCTGCTACTCATAACAAGGGAATTATGAATGGAGTAGATGCAGTAGTGATTGCAACTGGCAACGACTGGCGTGCAATTGAAGCAGGTGCTCATGCTTATGCCGCGCGTTCAGGCTCCTATACTAGTTTGTCAAAGTGGTATGTTGACAGTAATGGGTCTCTATGCGGTGAGATAGAGATGCCCATGGCTGTTGGTATTGTTGGTGGAGCAACTAGAGTACATCCAAGCGCTCAAGCAGCTCTGGAGTTACTTAATGTGCAGTCAAGCTCTGAATTAGCCGAAATCATTGTTTCTGTTGGTCTGGCACAAAACTTGGCTGCTTTGCGAGCTTTGTCTACCGAAGGCATACAAAGGGGGCATATGGGATTACATGCACGCCAGGTTGCAATTGCTGCGGGAGCAGAAGGAAGTGATGTCAACATGATAGCAAGTAAAATGGTGTCGGAGAATGATGTGCGGATAGATCGAGCTTTGGAACTGATGCGGTGATTACTCTAAGTTCAACAAGATTGAAATAGGTGAGGAATATTGTGACTATTGATAATCGGGAACCAGATTTGCAGGCAATGAAACCAGATATTCCTGTCGGGATAGTGGGCTATGGAGCATATATTCCTCGTTATCGTTTGCCGGCTGAAGATGTTGCTAAACTATGGGTAGGTTCATCTAATAGATTGCCAGTGACTGAGAAATCTGTGGCAGGGATAGATGAAGATGTGGTTACTATGTCTATTGAAGCTGCCAGAAATGTTCTTGCTCGTGCTGATGTCAATCCTATAGATATTGGTGCTGTCTGGATTGGTTCCGAATCTCATCCATATGCAGTAAAACCAACCTCTACTATTGTGGCGGAGGCCATAGGTGCAGTACCTAATACTCAGGCAGCAGATTGGCAATTTGCCTGTAAAGCTGGTACTGAAGCCATCCAAGCTTCCACTGGTTTTGTGGGTTCGGGAATGACAAGGTATGCTCTTGCGATTGGTATGGATACTGCTCAAGGTCGTCCTGGTGATGCACTAGAGTATACTGCAGGTGCCGGTGGGGCAGCGTTTCTATTAGGTACTGCTGAGGAATCTGTTGCTACAATCGAAGGAAGTTTTTCATTTGTTACTGATACACCAGATTTTTGGCGTCGACAACATGCTAAATATCCACAACATGGTAAACGCTTTACTGGAGAGCCAGCCTATTTTAAACATATAGCTGAATGTGCTGAACAGTTAATGTATGCTCTTGGTACTAAGCCAACTGATTATGCTTTTGCTGTATTTCATCAACCTAACAGTAAATTTCCGCAGCAAGTTGCAAAAATATTAGGATTCACAACTGAACAAATTACAACTGGTTTGTTGGTATCAGATGTAGGAAATGTCTATGCTGGTTCGGCTCTGCTGGGACTTACTGCAGTACTTGATGTGGCACAACCAGGAGATCGTGTTTTGTTGGTGTCATTTGGATCAGGCGCAGGTTCTGATGCATTTGATTTGTCCATCAATGATCGGCTGTTATCATGCCAGACTTTGGCTCCTACCACAAAAGACTATATAGAGAGGCGTACAGTGATAGATTATGCTACATATGCGCGTTATCGAGGTAAATTGGCACTAAAATGACTGGCTCGACAAATATCTACGTATCAGGCACAGGTTGTACAAAAGTTGGTGAACATTGGGGTACATCATTGCGCCATCTAGCTTGGGAGGCAGTCAATTTAGCTTTGCTGTCCTCTAACACAAAAAAGCCAGATGCGATTTTTATAGGTAATATGCTCTCTCCTCGTTTGTCCCAACAATTAAATGTTGGTGCATTAGTTGCTGATTTTTGTGGTTTTAGGGGTACTGAGGCTATTACAGTAGAAACTGCCGGAGCATCGGGAGCTGCAGCTGTAAGACAGGCAACTCTTGCGATTCGTAGTGGAGAGATTAATACAGCCTTAGTCGTAGGTGTGGAGAAAATGACAGATGCTGTGGGTACAGACGTAACAACAGCTATAGCAGGTGGTGCGGATAGTGACTGGGAACTAGCTCATGGATTAACCGCTCCAGCCATCGCAGCACTTATAATGCGACGATACATGTATGAATATAGTGTACCTACTGATGGTTTGTCGGGATTCTCAGTTAATGCACATAAAAATGCTTCTACCAATTCATATGCTATGTTTCGCAATCTAATCAGTCATGAGCAGTATTCTAGAGGAGCGATGGTGTCGTCACCAGTAAACGTATTTGACTCCGCTCCAGATGCTGATGGAGCTGCTGCATTAGTTATTACATCATTGGATAGAGAATTGGTAGAAGGGCGAACTATTCAAATCGCTGCATCGAATTTGACCACGGATTCTTTGGCAATACACGATAGAGAAGATTTACTTACTTTTTCAGCTGCCGAGACTTCAGCACGGTATGCCTATGAACAGGCTGGCATAGATTCAAATGATATAGATGTTGCAGAGATTTATGACCGTTTCGGAGTTTACACTGCTATGTCGTTAGAAGCATGTGGTTTTGCGTCTCAGGGATCCGGATGGGAAATGGCACAAAACGGGTCCGTAAGTCTTCAAGGTAGTTTGCCAATATCAACCTTCGGTGGACTTAAGGCACGGGGCAATCCAGGAGGTGCGACTGGTGTATATCAGATTGTTGAGATAGCGCAGCAGTTGGCTGGTACTGCGAAAGAAAACCAAGTATTAGACGCAAAATGGGCACTAGCACAGTGCTTAGGTAGTAGTGGAGCTACTGCAGTTACTCACATATTACATATGATTGACAGTAGATAAAAAAACCGGATAGTTTTTGATAGAATATTTGTATAAAATATGGTTGGACGTTAGTGTAATTGTTTAATTTATGAGGGTGTTATCTTATCATGCAAGTACCTAGGAATTGGCGACTACAAAAACATAGATACAATCTTCTAGGGGAGGTATGTGAACACTGTGGCGTAAAGTTGTTTCCGCCTAGGGACGTTTGTCCTGAATGTTCTCAGGGTGCCCAGGCTTTGTACCAGTTTTCAGGTGCAGGTAATATACATTCATTTTCTCAAGTTTTTGATCCTCCAAATGGCCATACGGAGAATACTCCCTATATAGTGGCTTTGATTAAACTAGAAGAGGGACCAATGGTTACTGCGCAATTAACAGATGTAGATGTTGATCAATTAGAAATTGGCATGGAAGTTGAAATGGTCACTCGTAAAATGAGTGATGATGGAACAGAAGGCATGATAATTTACGGATACAAATTCCGTCCTCCTATCGTGGACTAGAATTGACAAAAATTTGACTATTATTGATTTTTGCGTTCAATTAGGTAGCAAGTTATTATATTTAGAACAAATGTCTTGACACTATTATTCAAAACTAGTAGAATTTCTAATTGAGACCGGCAAACATCTTAATGTAAACTCAATTTCAACTCAGTTTTTGTCGGAAAGGAGCAAAACACTATGTATAATCGAGTTATACTCGCAGGAAATTTAGGTCGTGATCCTGAACTAAGATACACCCCTAGTGGTCAGGCTGTAGCTAATCTAAGTGTTGCCACTAATGAGAGATGGCGAGATAAG
>Ga0187827_10000368_pt1 | contig 71914 bp, 72 predicted proteins | sample ETNtaG_39_FD_167969 | JGI IMG/M metagenome (GOLD analysis project Ga0187827, IMG submission 167969) | Marine microbial and viral communities from oxygen minimum zone, Eastern Pacific Ocean - ETNP2014_SV_150_PacBio MetaG (Illumina Assembly) | ecosystem: Environmental > Aquatic > Marine > Hypoxic... | reverse complement strand
AAAAGCATACAACTTTCCTGTGCTAATATTTTTTAAAATCTCTCTCGAATGTCCACCCCCGCCAAATGTTACATCTATATAAATTCCGTTGGGATTTATACTAAGCCCCTCCACACTCTCACTTAGTAAAACCGGCTCATGATACATCATCCTCCCTCTTTACATGTGACTGATTCCCCATTACTTCTTCCGCTAATTTTCCAAAGTCTTTCAATGTTGATTTTATGGTGTCTTCATACTGCTGCTTATCCCAAATCTCAATGACATTAACAGATGCAGTTAGCACAATTTCCTTATCAATTCCAGCAAAAACAATTAGGTTTTTTGGGATAAGTATTCTACCATTTCCATCTGCTTCTACTATTTTTAATCCTGACATATACGAGCGTATAAAATCAATATTCTTCCTTATAAACCGATTTAATTGATTCACCTGTGCTGCTATTGTATTCCATTCTTTCATTGAATACATCTCCAAGCAATTATTAAAAACGCTTCTTTTTATTACAAAACCATCTTGCATCACAGGAGATAATTGTTTTTTTAGAGCGGAGGGAAGCATGATACGACCTTTTGCATCAGACTTACATTCATATGTTCCTATCAGATTAATCACTTTTCTTCTTTAATGGGTGTAAATATATTATAAATGCCCCACATTTTACCACATTTTACCACTTTGTTGAAAACTTTATCCATTTTCTGTGTTTTTCAGATGGTATTCAGAAGAATGAATATTCTCTACTCCTATCAAATAAAATTTGTTTACTTTGCAACTGCTGAAAAAGAATTAGATGATAAAAAAAGAGGGAAAATTTACATATATTGAAAAAGGGGAAGGAGCCCCTCTAATTTTATTACACGGCCTTATGGGAGGGGTAGATAATTTTGGGAGCATGGTTGATATTGTGGCTAATGCCGGATTCAAAGTACTTGCACCTGATTTGAAACTTTTTGAAGTTCCCTTACTTAAAACTTCTATAAAGTATTTAGCAGAATATCTTAATGATTTCATGAGGCATAAAAAATTAGAGAGAGCTGTACTAGTTGGAAATTCACTGGGAGGACATATTGCCCTTGTTTTTTCTAAAAAATACCCGGAAAAAGTAGAAGGCATGGTGCTAACTGGAAGTTCTGGTTTGTATGAAAACGCAATGGGAGATACTTTTCCAAGAAGAGGAGATTATGATTACATAAAAGTAAAAACAGAAGAGGTCTTTTACAATCCGAAAACTGCCACCAAAGAATTAGTAGATAAAGTATTTGATATTGCTAATAAAAGAGCTTCTGTTATCCGTTTGCTTGCTTTTGCAAAATCTGCAATACGGCACAATATGGCGAAAGATATACCTCGCTTTACAATGCCTGTTTGCCTTATTTGGGGAAAGCAAGACAAGGTAACCCCCCCACATGTTGCGGAGGAATTTCATAGTCTTTTCCCTAATTCCGAACTTTTATGGATTGACAAATGTGGGCATTCGCCAATGTGGGAACACCCTGAAAAGTTTAGCAAAATTACCATTGATTGGCTGGGTAATCATTTCTAAAATTTTGTGATGCAGATAAAAAGTTCCGATTTTATTATCAGTAATACGGATTATACCCTTTGCCCAAAAGCAGATATGCCAGAGTATGCTTTTATTGGCAGATCGAATGTCGGAAAATCATCTCTTATCAATCTTATTACAAATAAAAAACAGCTTGCAAAAATTTCAGGAAAGCCCGGAAAAACACAGCTTATTAATCATTTTTTAATCAATAAGGAGTGGTATTTGGTGGATTTGCCTGGTTATGGCTATGCTACCGTTTCTAAAACACAAAAGCAAGAATTTCAAAAAATTATTTTTAGTTATTTAGAAAACAGAGAGAATTTAATGTGTCTTTTTGTGCTTCTGGATTGCAGACACAAGCCCCAAAAGATTGATTTGGAATTTATGAAGTGGTTAGGCGAAAAGCAAATACCCTTTCTTATGATTTTTACAAAAATTGATAAATTAGGCAAGACTGAACTTAAAAAAAATATAGAAAATTACAAAACTGAGATGCTAAAACAATGGGAAGAAATACCTCAAACTTTTTTCGCGTCAGTACCTAAAAGAAAAGGAAGTAAAGAAATTCTTGACTTTATCGAAAAGACGAATCTTCTTTTTACTTCTTAGCTTTTATTATTCCTGACTTCTCCCCAAAAAATGCACAATAATCTCTTAGTGCATCTGCTAAATTGGTTTCATTAGTAGCTTTTTCTAATGAACTTGCCATGGAAAGCAAAGTTTGATGATACATGATAAGCATCTCACTTACCATCATATCCTTTGTCCAAAGATCAATGCGCAAAGTTTCATTTGTTTTTTTATCCCAAGCAGAAATTAAAATAGATTTTACATCTCCCTTTTTTAACTGTCCATCTGTACTGCTCATCTGAATATTTTGCGGAATGTTGTTTTCGTTTAGATCAATTTCGAAACTAATTTTTGATTTTTTCATCATTATTCTTTAGGGTTTGTAGCCCGATTGTTGTAAAATTTCTTGGGGCTTTGTGTTTTGCATTAATTCTATTAAAGTAACGCTCGTATTGTTTTCCATATATTCGTTCACAATTTTCCATCCTAGCCAATAGGCAATTCTTCCGGGAGATTTGTTTAACATTCCTTTTGCAAAAGGCGAATAATTGATGTAACTATTATACTGCTTCATATCGGTAGAAAAAAGAATGTCGTTTTGAATAAAATAAGCCCAAATAGATTGCTCATTATCCTCACACCAAACAATTTGTTTTTTACTGAATCTGAGTTTATCTTCATCAGAAATATGTGGTACGATTTCGTTAATAAAATACATGATTTTCCCTTTATAAATCATATGAGATAAAAAATCATTTCCACTATCAAAAATACCAAACTCATTATTAGCGATTGCTTCAAAGCAATAGGGCAGAATAAACTTTTTCTGATTTTTAAAACGCATATACTCAGGAAAATTAAGGCGCTTATAAAAACTACAATCTTTACCCAGAAAATAATCTAACCCAATAGCGAGAATAGTATCATTAGTTACTACTCCAAAATTGAAGCCACTAAAATAAGTGATTATAGTTGGGGGTTGCTTTTCAGGAAAATGTAATTTGTATCTGCCAAAAGCTTTTGCTAAATCCCTTTCCAAAAACGCTATATCAGGATATTTTTGCATAAGTGTATCGTATGCTTCTCGCATATCCGGATGAGAAACAAATTGCAAGATATCATCTTTATAATTTTCTTGCCTAGACCTTGTTCTTAAAATTTCAGAATTAAAACTCTCGAAAAAAGAACCTAATTGTTTTTCCCACTCCAAAATATCCCCCTCTATTTTAATGCTATCGGTAGTGAAAAGAGTTTGCTCAAATCGGTAAATATTTACTTCTTTCTTTGTCGTTTTATCAGCATTGTTGTTTCTGAAAATAAAAATACAAAGCGCTATAACAAATAAGGAAAAGAATAATTTGAATGCTTTCATATTTGCAAAATTAAGAATCTATTTAGTTTTAATGAAAACAATAATTACTTTTGCGAAAACATATTTTGTGAAAGAAGAAAAAATAATCAAACATATTGTTAGCTGGCTCAAACAATATTCTAACTTATCGAAAACAAAAGGGTTTGTAATTGGTATTTCAGGGGGGATTGATTCTGCTGTAACTTCCGTATTAGGAGCAAAAACTAACCTTCCAATACTATGTGTTGAAATGCCAATACACCAAAGTGCCGCACAAGTAGAAAGGGCAAATAAACATGTAAATTGGTTACAAAAAGAGTATCCTAATATAAGTGCAATTGAAACAGATCTTACCGCCATTTTTGATTCATTTATAAAACTAATGCCTGAAATCAAAACAGAAGAAACGGCAGAAAGAGCACTTATTAATACTCGCGCAAGAATCAGAATGACTACTCTTTATTATTTTGCTCAACTAAATAATTATTTGGTGCTTGGAACTGGCAATAAAGTAGAAGATTTCGGAATTGGATTTTTTACAAAATATGGAGATGGAGGAGTAGATCTGAGCCCTATTGCCGATTTAACAAAATCGGAAATTTTTACATTGGGGAAAAAGTTAAATATTATTGAGGACATACAAGCTGCTCGTCCAACTGATGGGCTTTGGAATGATGACAGAACGGATGAAGATCAAATTGGCGCTACTTATCCAGAACTGGAATGGGCCATGCGTTATTCAGAAAACAACAATAACATTACTGCAAGAGAGAAAGAAGTTTTGGCTATTTATAAAAGCCTCCGAGAAGTTAATTCGCATAAAATGAAGGAAATTCCAGTTTGTAGTATCCCTGAAAAATTAAGATAATACTATAAACTAGTAATATCTATTACTTCTTTTATTTCTGGAACAGCTCGTTTTATTGCTTGCTCCACTCCAGATTTCATGGTCATCATACTCACATTACAACTACTACAAGCTCCCATAAGTTTCACTTTTACCACCATGTCATTAGTAACCTCAACCAAATTAATATCCCCACCATCAGCTTCTAAGTAAGGGCGAACCTCATCTAATGCTCCTTCAATTTTACTAAGTAATTCCCTATCTGTAATTATTCCCATAATTTCCCTTTTAATTTGAACAACCCTTTGAATGGGTTGTTTTAACTACCTGAGTTGGTTTAATGTTAGTATTTCTTTTCTCAATTACAGCAATTACATTTTTTGCCAAAGTTATAAATGATTTTGCAATTGAAGTATCGTTTTGTAAAATAGCTGGTCTGCCTGCATCTGCCGCCTCTCTTACCGATTGTACAATTGGTATTTCTGCCAATAATTTAATATCCATTTGCTCGGCCAATTCTTTTGCTCCTTCTTTTCCAAAGATATAATATTTTTTGTCTGGCATGTCCTCAGGAGAGAAATAGGCCATATTTTCAATAATTCCAAGAACGGGAACATTAATGCTTTCCATCTTGAACATGTCAACCCCTTTTCTGGCATCAGCCAAAGCAATAGGCTGAGGTGTACTAACTACAATTGCCCCGGTTAAAGGAATAGATTGCACCAAAGACAAATGTATATCACCTGTTCCCGGTGGCAAATCAATAATTAGATAATCCAGCTCTCTCCAATGTCCATCCCAAATAAGTTGATTTAATGCTTTTGATGCCATTGGCCCTCTCCAAACTACTGCTTGCTGAGCTTGTGCGAAAAAACCAATAGAAAGTAATCTTACGCCATAGCTCTCAATTGGCTTCATTTTTGTTCTTCCATCTACATCAATTCCTTGTGGAACAGCCCCTTCTAAATCAAACATCATGGGCATAGATGGTCCGTAAATATCTGCATCTACAATCCCAACTTTATTCCCAAGTTGAGCCAATCCGACAGCCAAATTTGCTGTAATAGTTGATTTCCCAACCCCACCTTTTCCGGAAGAAACTGCAATAATGTTTTTTACATTAGGAATGGCATTACCCTTTATTTGAGTTGCTTTTTCAGGAGAGTTAATAATCAAATTCACTCTTACAGCTGATTTTTCATAAGCATAATCGTGTATCGCTTTCATGCAATCTACTTCTACTTTTTTCTTGTATTGCAAAGTAGGATTTTGAATCTCTACATCTAGCTCTACATCTTTTCCAAAAATCTGAATGTTTTTTATAGCACCACTTTCAATAATATTTTGCTCTTCATTAGGTAGTGTAATGTGTGATAGGGCCTGTTCTATTTGCTGTTTAGTTAGCTTCATTGTAAAATTTAAGCATACAAAGATACAACTAATGTACTAATGTAACAATGTGAAAATCTGATAATGCTATAATTTTAGATACAAAAACTACAAAGCATTTTTTGGCTCCCACACGTATTTTTTCAAATCAACAATTTGGTTGTTTTTAATTTCAACACCCTCATTTTCTAAAAGACCTTGCTTAATAATTCAATTTAAACCTCAAATAAGTAATCGGTAATCCTTTTTTAAAGAAAATTTTCTCATAATGTGTTTTAATCTCCATATGTTCTCTTTGCTGATTTGAATTATATAAATCCTCTGTTGCATCTTCTAAAATATGATTTTCACCAGTAATAACGCCCAGTGTAAAACCATGCAAAAATTGGCTGTCCGTTTTTAAATGAATAGGAGCACCTTCTTTTAAGATCTTTTTATAACGTTTTAAAAATCCTGGATGAGTCAGCCGCTTAGCTCCTCTCCTTTTTTTAAGCTGAGGATCGGGAAAGGTCATCCAAATTTCATCTACTTCCGTTTTTGCAAAACACATTTCAATCCAATCAATTCTAATGCGCAGAAACCCCACATTCTTCATTCCTTTCTCTAATGATTCAGTAGCTCCTTGCCAAATTCTAGCACCTTTAATATCGATTCCTAGGAAATTTTTTTCAGGATATTTTTCAGCCAACCCTACGCTATATTCACCCATGCCACATCCAAGTTCCAGTACCAAAGGATTATTATTTCTGAAGAAGTCCTTTCTCCATTTTCCTTTTAGCGCTAATCCTGCTTTTAATTCATCTAGTGATGGTTCAATCACATGATTGTAATCCTTCATTTGAGCGAATTTTTTTAATTTATTTTTTGCCAAAACCTAATAGTATAATACAAAAGTACGAGTGTTTTAAGTATTTTCGGCCTGTGAAATCGAAAAAAAGAATCTTAGTTGCGCCACTAGATTGGGGAATCGGGCATGCTACAAGATGCATCCCTATTATAAATGCTTTAATTTCACAAAACTTTGAAGTAGTTTTAGCTGCTGATGGGCGCCCACTACATTTATTAAGTACAGAATTTCCGAATTTAGAGATGGTTCGTTTTAGTGGCTACAATATTAAATACCATACTTATCTACCTATGAGTGTAAGTATGCTTTTACAAATACCAAAGCTATTATGGAGTATAAATAAAGAAAATCAAACTATAAAGCAAATTGTAAAAGAGTATGAGATTGATGGGGTAATCTCAGACAACCGATTTGGCTTATTTACTACAAAAGTGCCTTCTGTTTTCGTTACTCATCAATTACAAATACAAAGCCCCTATTTTTCTGATGAAATAAGAAAGCTCAACTACAAATACATTAATAAATTTGATGTTTGTTGGATAATGGATGGTGAAAAAGAGAATCTAGCAGGGAGTCTTTCCAAGCCAAAATTATTACCCAATAACAGCTTATATATAGGAGTTCAATCTCGTTTTAAAAAGCGTGAAGAAGAAAGGAAGTATGATCTTTTAGCACTTGTTTCTGGACCTGAACCTCAAAGAACAATTTTGGAGAAAGGATTAATAGAAGCTCTGAAGAGCAGAGAAGAAAAATCCATAATTGTTTTGGGAAAACCGGAATTGAGTACTAGTGAGCAATTAGGAAATTTAACGATTAAGTCACATCTTAATGCAAAAGATCTAAATACTACTATTTTGCAATCTGATCTTATTATTTGCAGGCCTGGTTATTCCACTATAATGGATTTAGCAAAGCTGGGCAAAAAGGCAATTTTTATTCCAACTCCTGGACAAACTGAACAAGAATACTTAGTAAAGAACTTTATGCGAAAAGGAATTTGTTTTGCTCAAAATCAAAGTGATTTTGATTTGCAAACTGCATTGGATAAGAGTATTGCTTTTACAGGATTTACAAATACAGTAAATAATAATACAACCTGGGAAGAGTTGTTTTCCCCTTTTAGTAAATCATGAGAAAGTTATTTGATTTTTTTAATCAAAAAGTAGAAAAAGTATAAATTTGCAACCAAAATAGAAAGCGATAAATATGGAATTTGGAATTTTTGAATTATTACAGCTTATAGGAGCGCTCGGGTTTTTCATTTTTGGAATGAAGATAATGAGTGATGGAATACAAAAGGTAGCAGGGAGCAAAATGAGAAGCATTTTAAGTAAAATGACTTCTAATAGATTTTTAGGAATAACCACTGGATTTTTAATTACTGCACTCTTGCAATCCTCCTCTGCAACTACTGTAATGATAGTAAGTTTTGTAAATGCAGGACTGCTTTCTTTAGTAGAATCTATAGGGGTTATAATGGGGGCAAATATTGGGACCACAATTACAGCTTGGTTGATAGCTATCCTTGGATTTAAAGTTAAAATATCCTCTATAGCATTACCAATTATTGCTATTGGATTTCCTATGATGTTTGCTTCAAAAGCTAATATTAGATCATGGGCAGAAGTATTCATTGGATTTGCATTACTTTTTATGGGGCTTGACGAACTGAAAAACTCTGTTCCGGATCTTAAACAAAACCCTGAGTTCTTAAGTTTCTTAGCTAATTATGCCGATATGGGATATTTATCAACAATAATTTTCATTGGTGTGGGAACGATTCTAACTTTAGTGGTGCAGTCATCTAGTGCCGCAATGGCTCTAACTCTTGTAATGTGTTATGAAGGTTATATTCCTTTTGAACTAGCAGCTGCTATGGTGTTAGGAGAAAATATTGGAACTACTATTACCGCTAATTTAGCTGCAATGGTAGGTAATGTGCATGCAAAACGATCTGCAAGAGCGCACTTTATATTTAATATTTTTGGTGTTATTTGGATGATTATAGCTTTACCTTTCTTTGTTGAAACTATTGACAACTATATGGTTTTGAATATGCAACTGTCACCTCTAAATATTATAGGTGAATCTGTAGCGATACCTATAGGTCTTTCTATATTTCATACTACTTTTAATATTATTAATGTATTACTTATGGTAGGATTTATCCCTTTAATTAGTAGCATAGTAATAAAAATGCAGCCCTCAAAAGGAGAATTGGATGAAGAGTTTCACCTAGAACATATTGGTACTGGATTAATGAGCACAACTGAACTTTCAATTGTTGAAGCGAATAAGGAGGTTGTTAAATTTGGGGAAAGAGTACAAAAACTTTTTAGTTTTATGCCAGCACTATTAGAAGAAACTAATAGCAAGAAAATTCAAGATAAACTATCTCGTATAAAGAAGTATGAAGATATAACAGATAGAATGGAAGTGGAAATAGCAGATTATCTAGCCAAAGCATCTCAAGGAGAATTAAGTGATTCAGCATCTATCAAGGTCAGAAGTATGATATCTATTATAAATGACATGGAGCGTATTGGCGATATTTGTTATCAAATGTCAATTGAAATTAGCCGAAAAAAAGAGCAAAATGTCAACTTCTTACCAGAAATGAAGATTCAGCTTGATGATATGATAGGCGCCGTAAATGATACATTAAACATCATGCAAAAAAATCTCAAAACTAATTATAGTCAAGTTACGATTGATAAAGCAGATAGATTAGAAATAACTGTTAATACAATGAGAAATAAGATACGAAAAAATTACTTGCAAAGAGTAGAAAAAGGAGAGGTAAAGATACAAGCAGGTATGATATATATTAATTTAATTCACTCTTTGGAAAAAATTGGTGATCATGTATTTAACATTACTGAAGCAATTATTGGAGAATAAAAAAGAATTATGAGACAAAAGATCTTAACGCTTAGTCTAACAGTCCTAACTATAGGATTTGTTAATGCACAATCTTCCGATAAAGAGCTAAAGTTCGGAGGAAGAATTATGTACGATATGGCAGTTTGGGAAAACACAACAAATGATGTTGCAACCCAGATGTCAGGAACAGAATTTAGAAGAGTAAGATTTTACAATTCTGGAAAAATTTACGGAAATGTAAAATACAAATTACAATTGGATTTTGCTGGTGGAAAAATCGCTTTTAAAGATGTTTGGATGGAACTAAACAAGTTGCCAATTAAAGGAAATTTGAGAGTAGGACACTTTAAAGAGCCGTTAAGATTAGAAGCGATTACTTCTAGCAAATATATTACTTTTATGGAAAGATCATTCGCAATTGCTATGTCTTCAGAAAGAAACTCTGGAGCCATGTATCACACTACTTTTGGCGAAAAAATATCCTTACAAACTGGTGTTTTCCGTGAGGGAGATAGCTTTGGAAATGATAAAGAATCTACAAATAATGTAAATATAACTTCCAGAATTACTTATTTGGCTATGAATGATGATGACAAATTATTACATTTAGGTGTAGCAAATAGTATCAGAAAAAATGCTGAAAAAACTTATGGATTCTTTACAAAAGCCGAGAATCATTTAGGAAATAACCTGACTTCTGTTAGTTTTGACAGTGTAGATGAAACTAATATTTTAGGTGGAGAATTTGCTTATGTAAATGGCTCTTTATTTTTACAAGGTGAGTATTTGCAAACTACTGTTTCTGGAATAAATGAAACTGAACTTAGTAGCTATTATGGACAAATTTCTTACTTTTTAACTGGGGAAAGAAGAGCCTATAAAAATTCATTATCAGTATTTGGAAGTGTAAACCCAAACAATAATTATGGCGGAAATGGTTGGGGAGCAATTGAACTTGCAGTTCGTCTTTCAAGTATGGATTTAACTACTGCAAATGCTGGAACTTTGGAAGATATCACAGTTGGTATTAATTGGTATTTGAACCCAAATACTAGAGTAATGTTTAACTATGTGATTGGAGAAATGATAAATGGAGAGGAAATTATAACAGAAGATGCAGTTATGATGAGGGTGCAATTAGGCTTTTAAAAAACACAATACATAAATAAAAAAGGAGTCCTTTTTTTATTGCATTACTTTTTCTGAAAATGCAGCCATTTTTTTATAAAATGTTTCTTGCTTGTAAGTAATTGCATTAATATAAATCAGTTTTGCGTTTAAGTATTCCTTTTCTGCATGAAAGAGTTCCAATTGAGAGGCCGTTCCTAATTGTTGCCTTTGCAAGGATTGCTCATAAGCCAATTTAGCATATTCAGATGATTGCTTAGCTAATTCATATTGCTGATTTGCAGAATTAAATGCAGCAAGAAGTGCATGCATCTCTGCTCTTAAATCATTTTCTAATTGGGATTTTTCAAGCGTTTTTAGTTTGTATAAACTACTCTCCGTTTTGTAATTTCCGGCGGGAAAAATATTGCCTAAAGGAATTTGCCACATCAGTGTTGTAGTCATAATATTTTGGTTTCCAAAAGCATCTTGATTAATAGGTCCCAACAATCCATCATTCATTCCAAAAGAAATTTTGGGCAATAACAGTCCATACAACTCCCTATTTTTTTTCCATTTCAATGCAGATACTTCACTACTTAATTGTTGCAACTCAAAGCGATTATTTAGTTTTTCTTCCAAATTAAAATCGTTTATAGTACTTGCATTTTTAGCATAAAAATCGCAATCTGTTTTCAAAATATAATTACCCTCAACATTAAGGGTTGCTAATAATTTCTGAGATAATTCAGTAGTAATTTGCTGCTGTTGGAGCAACTTTATTTTCAAGTTATTCAAATTGGATTGCGCCAGTAATAGTTCAGATTGCAAACGCAAACCAGCCGATACTTGCAATTGCAATTGAGCAACAATTTCTGTATTTTTTCTAACAAATGAAGCAGTTGCTTTTTCCTTCTCTTCACTTGCTAGCAAACGATAATAATTGCTGAAAACCTTAATTTTTTCATCAATATTATTGACCTCTTTGTTGTAAAAAGCGGCTTTTACCCCTTTCTTTTCAGCAACTGAATTAAAGATCAATTCGCTCAAATCCCAACTTAATCGGTAACTTTTTCCGCTCCACTCATTATTTTTATTTACATCTACAAATTCCCCTGTGGTGCTTTGGGTGAAACCACTGAGTTCATAGCGATTCATTCCCGTTCCTAATGTCGGCAATGCTTTACCAATACTTTTGTAAAAAGATGCTTTAGCTAATCTAAATTTAAGTTCATTACTCTGAATTTGCAAATTCTGATTGAGTGTCAACTCAAGCAATTTGTTATGTGACAAATACAAAGTGTCTTGTGCATTAACTGTAATTACAAAGCTCAAAAACCCTATGAACAATAATTGCTTCACTATTTGCTTATTTTAACCTTTATTCCGTCTTTCACCATGGCTTTCCCTTCTATAATAACTTGAGTATTTTCATTAACTTCATTGCTCAAGACTTCAAAATATTTACTATTAGATAAACCCTTCTTAATAAGGGTTTTTTCTACAATCCCATTCTTTACTTGTAAAATAAAAAACTCACTTTTTATTGCAATAAGCGCCTCATTGGGTAAGGATATTTTATCGTTAGTGGATTGCAGCTGAAGTTCAACATTAGCATACATGCCCGCTTTTATTTTTCCATTTTTGTTTGAAATATCAAATTGTACTTCCATAGTTTTGGTGCGATTATCAATAGCATTTGCCATTCGAGAAACTTGAGCAGGGAACTCCCTTCCTGGAAGTTCAGTAAACGAGATTACAGCTTCCATACCGTTACTAATATTATCCACTTCCGTTTCGGGAAGTGCAACAGTCAAACGAATAATATCTACATCCATCAATTCAAAAAGAATGATAGAATTACTGTTGTTTATTCCACTTTGAATCAATGCTCCTAATTCTATATTTCTTGCAGTAATAATTCCGCTAAAAGGTGCTCGAATAGTCAGTAAACTATCCCTATTTAAAGTTGCCTGATATTTAGCATTTGCCATTAAATATGTGGCTTCTACTTTCTCAAATTCTTGTAAAGTGGTAAGTTCAGGCGTTTTGGCAATTACTTTTTTAAATCTCAAATAATTGGCTTCAGCTACTTCTTTTGCTACTTTATTTATTTCCAACTCTCTTTTTAATTCAGGATTATTCAGTATTGCCAATACATTTCCTTCATACACTTTATCTCCAATATCTTTCTTCAATTCTGAAAGGAATCCTCCTTCCATAGCATGAATATCCACCCGTTTGTTTGGGATAGCATTTGCAATAATTTGCAAAACAGAAGTAAAGCTCCTTTGCTGTGGATTTACCACTTTAACTGTAGTGATTTTCAAATCTGTTTCCGTACTTTCATTTTGCTGATGTGTATCATTAGTACAAGAAAGCAAAGAAATTGTTAGGATTGAAATTAAAAATTTAGTTTTCATTATTTTGTGTTTTTGCAATCAGTAAATAAAATATTGGAATAATATATAGAGTAAGGAGTGTTGCTGTTATTGTCCCTCCAATTACAGCTATAGCCAATGGCACATTTGCTCCTCCGGTTTCTCCTATGCCAATAGCAGTAGGCAAAAGTCCAAAAACTGTAGTGGCAGCTGTCATGACTACTGGGCGGAATCGGTCGGAAGACCCATTGATAATAGCCATCCTTTTTTGCACTCCTTCCTTAATTAAGTTGTTGATTCTGTCAATTAGGATGTTTCCGTAAGAAACAGATATTCCTACCATCATGATAATTCCCATAATGGATTGTATGCTTAAATTGGTGTTAGTTAGTATCATTAAAGCAACAATACCTATTAATCCAAATGGAATTGCTAAAATAATTATGAGTGGTTGACGAAAAGATTTGAAAAGAGGTGTAATAATAAGAAATGCAAAAAGCACTGCTAAAAACAGCCCTAGTCCTAAATTAGCAAATGAACTTTTCATAACCGCTACTTCTCCTTCAAAGTTCACTTCATAGCCTTTAGGTAAATTTTTTCTGAATTCTTTAATTCGCAAAGCAATTTCATCCGAAACGCTTCCAATATCTACTCCCTCCACATTAGCATAGACATTAAATTCTCTTGTTAAATTATGATGATTGATTTCTACCGGCTGAGTAGTTTCTCTTATTCTAGAAAACAATTTATACGGAACAGGATTCCCAAATTTGGAAGTTGCAATTACATTTTCTAATGTATGTTCTTTATTGATTTCACTTTCAGGATAAGTAACCCCAACATAGTAATGGTTTCCATTGTTTTCATCTATCCAAAAGGCCTTATTGAAAGTTGTAGATGAGTTCAATGCCGATACCAAATTTTGGATAGCATCAACAGGTTCCACCCCTAATTCTGCTGCCTTTACCCTATCAATATTCATTTCTTTAGTAGGCTGATCAATCCTCTGCAAAATGCGCACATCCCTTGTTGTTGGAATTGCATTTATGGTATCTCTTAATCGTTCAGCTAATGCTCGCAACACTTCTAATTTATTTCCTTTTACTTGCACATCAATTGGAGATGTTTTTCCTTCATTTAGTGCTGCAGTAATTAATCCTCCTGTATTAAAACTTACTTCAACTCCAGGAAATTCTCTATGGAATTTTTCTCTTAGAATAGGCACATAACTATCCGTAGATTGCGTGTGATTTTCAGTCAATTGAACTTTGATGAAAGCATCTTGTGTGCCGGAATTAGGCGTATAGGCTGCTGGCAAATCATAAAATACGCCAATGTTAGAAACCGTTTGTGTCAAATCATTTCCCATTACTTCTTTTAGGATTTTTTCCATTTTAGCAATCGTTTTTTCAGTTGTTCTAAGAGGTGTTCCGGATTCTTTTCGGATTAGAATTTCCATTTGCCCAACATCTGTTTTTGGAAATAATTCATAACCCAGATTAACAAATCCAACTATAGAAAGAACAAACAACGCAAGTGTAAAGCCCAAATAAGAGTTCTTTTTTTGTAATACATTTTCTAAAGTATTTTGATAAGTATTTTTCCATTTTTCAACTGTCTTTCTAAATCCTGTTCTTTCTTTTTCTTCCCCGCTTGGTAAATGATTCTTAAATAAATTCGCAGCGGTTATTGGAATTAAAGTTAAGGAGAAGATATAAGATCCGAGCATTGCCCCTGCTACCGTAATAGCTAATGGAGAGAATAAATCTTTAGCAATTCCTGTTAAAAATAAGGTTGGAATAAAAACCACAATGATAACCAAAGTAGAGGCTAATACTGGAGTGGCAACTTCTAATGCGGCATCTAAAGCAGCTTTTGTAGCGCTTTTCCCCATTTGTAAATGCCTATCAATATTTTCTAAAACGACAATCGAATTATCTACCAAGAGACCTAAAACCAAAGCAATCCCTCCAAGGGTTATGCTATTAACAGCTTGCCCTGTAATAGACAAAACTATAAAAGCTGTCATAATAGATAAAGGTAAAGAGAGGGAAACAATAAATGCTGAACGATAGTTCCCTAGAAACAAGAATAATATCAAAATTACTAAAATCAAACCACTAATTCCTGAAAAAACCAAAGACGAAATAGCACTTTTTACATATGAAGATTGATCAAATATTACATTTAAATTTACATCCTCTGGCATTCTGTCTTTTAGTTGTGGTAATGCTTTTTTCACCGCATCAACAGATGCAATGGTATTTGCTCCCTGTCTTTTGAAAACAGGTAAATATACCTGTTCTTTGCCATCAATACGCACAATATTAGTTTGAATAGCACTAGCATCAGATGCTACACCAATATCTTTTACATAGATAGGGATTCCGTTTCGGTGGGTAATAACAATATCATTAAATTCTTCCACATGCTTTATAGTCCCTTGCGCATCAATGGCGTAAGTTAAATTCCCAATTTCAGCAATTCCGGAAGGAATCATAGTGGTATTTTTCAGAATCGCCTCAGAAATTTCGGTTTGCGAAATCCCCAAAGCTTCAATTTTTGCAGGATTTACATAAATATAAATTCTTCTTTTTGATCCTCCATAAGCGGCAGGACAAATTACGCCTTTCACTCCACTAAGCATTTGTCTGAGGGAATAATAAGCTAATCCGTAAAGTTCTTTACCATTTCTAATATCAGAACTAACTGTCAGTAACATCAAAGGCTTGGATGCGGTAGGATCAAAAGGTTGTACCATGGGAGGAAGAGTGCCTGGCGGTTGATAATACATATCTGACATAGCGTAAGAGGAGGTGTTAGCCATAGCCTCAGCAGCCGTCACATCTTCTTGATAATAATTAGTCACCAAACTTACGCCCATTAAACTTTTAGACTCTTGTTTTAAAATTCCATTTGATTGTCCAGTCCATCTTTCCATACGACTAGTGATGTCTTTTTCCACCACCTCAGCTGGCATTCCTGGGTAAAGCGTAAGAATTTGCATAGCTGATTTTTTGAATTGAGGTAAAATATCTACCGGCATTCTAGGCACTAACACAATGGACATAACAGACACTAATAGCGCTAACACGATAATTAAGTAAGGATTTTTAAAAGAGAGTTTTATCATTCTTAGCGAATTGTTAAATTGATAGCTTGACTCATTTTTACCATAAGATGTATTAATAGGTTTTTTGCAAGAATAAGGCTTTATTGAATATGCTATATAGCATATTCAATAAAAGATTAATAGGTTATATTTAATTGATGAAAATTACCCCACTACTTACCCACTCACTTTCATTAAGGGCTCTATCAAAAAGTTTCAGTTCAAATTTGATAGTATCTGAATTTCTGTAAGTAATATCCACATCATATTTTACATCCACTTTTAATGATTTATTTTGTCCTGTGGGAGTTAAGTTCGGAATTCGAATATGATAAGGAGGAGTAACATTTATTTGCTGTGAACTATCGTTATACATTTCAAAATAATTAACGAAAAGGTTGTAATCAAAAGGAGGAATAGTATCCTCATCAAAAAGCCCAATATCTCCATCTCCATCCGTAAAATAAAGATGCAATTCGAAAATCTTTGTAAGATTACCAAGAGCATCAACACTATCTTTTATTGTATATCCTGTAAATTCTAAATAAGGAATATCAGAAAAATTTTCGTTTTTTTTACAGGCAAATAAAACGGGAACTAGTACAAGAATAAATACTATTTTTGAAAATGCTTTCATTTGAAAATATTGAGCAAGTCAAAGGTAAAATTTTTAATTCATTAAATGATGGAGAATTTGAGAATTTAGCATTAGAACTTTTTCATTTTCAAATGGAGAATAATCCTATTTATGCTCCTTATGCATCACTAATTTTAAAAGGAGAAACGCCTAATAATATTTTAAAAATACCTTTTTTGCCTATTGATTTCTTTAAGAAAGAGCAGCTTATTTGCAAAGGAAGAGGGATAGAAGAAATTTTTATCAGTAGCGGAACTAAAGGAGAACAAAGCAAACATTTGGTTTCTGATGTTTCGATTTATAAAGATTCATTCCTAAAATCATTTGAGCTTTTTTATGGAAATATTTCTGAATATTGTATACTTTCTCTTTTACCAAATTATTGTGAAAGAGAAGGATCTTCCCTTATTTATATGGCAGATGATTTGATGAAAAAATCTTCACACCCAAAAAGTAGTTCTTATCTAAACGATTATGAAAAATTAGCAGAGACTATTTCGCAATTAGAAAAAGAAGGGCAAAAAACAATCTTGATTGGCGTGAGTTATGCACTTCTGGATTTGGCTGAGCAATTTCCGCAAAAGTTAGAACACACAATCATTATGGAAACCGGTGGCACTAAAGGGAAACGCAGAGAATACTTAAAAGAAGAACTTCACAAAATATTGCAAAATGCATTTTCATTAGATAATATACATTCTGAGTACGGAATGACTGAATTGCTTTCGCAAAGTTATTCGAAAGGAAAGGGGATTTTTTCCTCTCCACCATGGAAAAAGATTTTAATTAGAGATGTAAATGACCCATTGACAATTTTAGAAAATAATAAGACAGGAGGCATCAATGTAATTGATTTAGCCAACATATACTCCTGCCCTTTTATTGCCACACAAGATCTAGGAAAAACATTTGATGATAATTCTTTTTCGGTCCTTGGAAGATTTGATAATTCGGATGTAAGAGGTTGTAATTTGCTTGTAGAATGAAAATACGCAAAGCACAAATATCAGATTTAGACAACATCATGAAGATGTATAAATCTTGTGTTGCAGGAATGATAAAAAGCGGAATTGACCAATGGGATAACACTTATCCTGATACTGAAACAATCACTCAAGATTTAGAAAATCAAACCTATTATGTTGCGGAAGAAAAAAGAGAAATAATAGGCGGAATAAACATAGATCAAAATCAGGATCCAACTTATTTAGATGTTAATTGGCAAGATATTTCCAATCAGTTCTTAGTGGTTCACAGATTGGGGGTTAAAGAGAAAAATTGGGGTGATGGAATTGGTAAAGATTTAATGATATTTACTGAAAAATTGGTAATGGAAAAAGATTTGAAATCCATACGGTTAGATACATATTCAGGAAATCCGAAAGCCATGGAATTTTATATAAGATTAGGATATAGAGAATTAGGAGCCATCTATTTGAAGCTCGATAAAAATGAGTATTATTGTTTTGAGAAAATCATACAATGAGAGTATTTTTAACAATTATTATATTAGCCACTTTAGCGTGCAATAAATCAATGAAAAAAAATGAAAAAACCCCATATGTTGTAGTGCTTGGAGTAGCCCAAGACGCAGGCTATCCGCAAGCAGGATGCAACAAAGATTGTTGTAAAGATGCATGGGAAGATCCTGCAAAAAGAAAAAATGTAAGTTGCTTGGCTCTAGTGGACCCTATAAGTAAGGAACAATGGATTTTTGATGCCACTCCTGATGTGAAATTCCAACTGCAATTATTAGAAAAAAAATCAGGAATAAATCCGCTTAGTGGTGTATTTATTACTCATGCACATATGGGGCATTATACCGGGCTGATGCACTTTGGTAGAGAAGTAATGGGCTGCAATAATTTACCTGTTTATTGCATGGAAAGAATGCAAAATTTTATAAAAACCAATGCCCCTTGGGATCAGCTTGTAAAGATTGAAAATATAAAATTGAAATTATTAAGAAATGATTCTGCCATTGAATTGAACCAGAGAATAAGTGTAACTCCTTTTTTAGTTCCTCACAGAGATGAATACTCCGAAACCGTTGGTTATAAAATAAAAGCAAATAACAAATCCTTAATTTTTATTCCAGACATTGATAAATGGGAACAGTGGGAAACAGATATTACTGAACTTATTAAAAAAGTAGATTATGCCTTTTTGGATGCTACTTTTTACAAAAATGGAGAATTAAAAAGAGATATGAGTGAAATACCTCACCCTTTTGTAGAAGAGAGTATGGGTCTGTTTTCTAATCTATCCGAAACAGACAAACAAAAAGTACATTTTATACATTGTAACCATACTAATCCATTGTTACAAGAAGGAAGTAATGCTCAAAAAGAAGTAATTAAAAAAGGATTTAATTTTGCAAAAGAAGGTCAGGTTATCAGATTCTAAAACCAAATTACATATTCAGTATTTACAAGAATGGTAAAATACGTGAAAAGAGAATCAATAGAAAATTCAAAAACAGGATAAATGATATGGATTTTCAGTTATTTGAATATTCTTAAGTTTGTTATATGTTAGAAATTCTTTTTAGTATATCATTCTTCTTTAATGAAGGAAATATTATTGACACAAAACTTAAACTCCATAAGTATGAAAAAGAAGACTATAAAGAACTTTTTTATTTAAAAAATAAAAAGTCAGTTAGTACATATTGTATTAAACATTCTGAATTAGAAAATGTTAAGAAAACAAAATACCATAGTCCTAATGGTGGGCAAGAGACTCACTACAAAATAACCAAATCTACAGATAATAAAACAAAAAAGAAATATTGGGATAATGGTCAAATAAAATCTGTAGAATGTTATAAAAATGGTAAAAGAGACGGAAAATTTTCTTACTATTTCGAAAACGGACAGAAAAGGTGTGAAAAATACTACAAAGACAGTTACTTAATTGAAACTAAGCATTTTGTAAAATGGTAATGAAGTCGATTGTAAAGAAACCCTATAATCTCATGTCACACAATAGTTACTCTACAGTAACCGACTTAGTTAAATTTCTTACTTTATTTACATTAAACAGAACCCCATAACCTCATTATAGAATTTCTCTGGCTCTTCTGCATGCAACCAGTGTCCTGCACCATCAATAGTGGCTATACTAAAATCTGAAAAATGTTTCTTAATAAGAAGCTCATCATTAGAATTGATATGGTCAGATTTCCCTCCTTTTATAAAATGTGTAGGTATATCACAAACTCCATCTATAATGTATGATTCTTGTATAGTACTTAGTTCCTTTAATAAAACATCTATATTAAATCTCCAAGAAAACTTCTTCTCTTTATTTCTGTAAAGGTTCTTTAACAAAAACCTTCTGACTCCTTGATTCTCTACACATAAAGAAAAAGCTTTATCCACCTCATCTCTTTTTTCAAAATCTTCCAAAGGCAATTTATATAAAGTAGAAAGTAAGTTCTGATGAAAGTCAGTGTTGTATTTTCTAGGAACAATATCTGCCACTATTAGTTTTTCTGTTTTTTCAGGATATGTAAAAGCAAATTTCATAGCTACTTTACCGCCCAAAGAATGTCCTAATAGTATTGGTTTTTGAATATTATGATCCTTCATATATTCCAAAACATCCTCACACATCACATCATAATTAAAATCAGTTGAGTGAGGCGATCTTCCATGATTTCTTAAATCTATCAAATGAACCTTGCAGTATTTTGAAAACTGTTTGCCAAGCGTATTCCAATTATATCCCATTCCAAACAGTCCATGAATTACAATTAAATCCTGCCCTTTTTCACCATGTATTTCCGAAAAAAGTTTCACTTATAAAAGTCGTTTATACATTTGTATGGTGTTTTCCAATCCTAAATAAAGAGCATCACTTATAAGCGCATGACCAATAGAAACTTCTGCTAAATCTGGAATTTCGTTAGCAAAATACTCCAAATTCTCTAAACTCAAATCATGTCCTGCATTTATCTCAAACCCTAATTCTATTGCCTTTTTAGCAGCCTCTACATATGGTGCAATTGCTTTTTCTTTATCCTCAGTATAATTTGTAGCATAATCTTCTGTGTAAAGCTCTATCCTATCTGTTCCACAATTTTTTGCCCCCTCAATCATATCTATTCTAGGATCTACAAAAACAGAAGTTCTGATTCCGTTTTCCTTTAAAACACTAATTATTTCTTTCAGATAATCCTTAAATTTAATTGTATCCCAACCAGCACAGGAAGTAATTACATCTGGCCCATCAGGTACCAAAGTAACTTGTTCTGGTTTTACTTCCAATACCATTTCTATAAAATCTTCTGATGGATAACCCTCTATATTAAACTCAGTAGTTATAATTGGTTTTATATCATAAACATCTTTCCTAGTAATATGCCTTTCATCTTGCCTTGGATGAATAGTAATCCCATCTGCTCCAAATTTCTGACAATTAATAGCTGCTTCAACCACACTTGGAGAACTTCCTCCTCTTGCATTTCGGATAGTAGCTATCTTATTGATATTTACGCTTAAATTTAGCATGGGCTACAAAAGTAAAAAATAGTATGTTTGCCCCATGCAAGCAAGCGAACTTATTTCTTCTTCCATTATTTCGCTTCATCCTGATGATGATGGAGAAAGAGCTTTAAAACTTATGGATGATTTAAGAGTAAGTCATTTGCCGGTGGTGCGAAATCAGTTTTATTTAGGGAGTATATCAGAAAATGAAATCTTGGAATGGGACTCAACAGATGAACTCATAGAGCAACATCTTAGCAATTTAGCTGCTCCTTATGTAGTTGGAAATCAGCATCTCTTTGATATTATTGAGGTTTTAGAAGAAAACAGTTTAAGTGTTGTTACGGTTTTGTCAGAAGAGAAAAAATATATGGGAGCTATTAGTAATCGTAAACTTTTGTACACTATTGCAAAAAGTTCTGCTGTACAAAATATTGGTGGTATTTTTGTGTTAGAAATGAACCAAAACAATTATTCCATGAGTGAAATTGCTAGAGTTATTGAATCTAATGATGCAAAAATATTAAGTTCAAATATTACTTCTACTCCTGATTCTACAAAAATGGAACTTACCATTAAGGTAAATGTAACCGATATCAGTTCAATTTTAAAAGATTTTGAACGCTTTGAATATAAGATAATGGCATCTTATCATGAAAGCAGTTCGCAAGAGGATTTTATGCAAAGATATGAGTCCTTAATGCGTTATTTGAATCCATAAAAATGAGGAAAATAGTATTTCTTTTTCTTTTTCTTATCCTTTCCTTTCTTAGTTTTTCTCAAAAAGAAATTAAAATCTCCTCTATTGAAATAAATGGAAATAAAGTTACTAAAGATGCTGTAATCTTAAGAGAACTTACATTTGAAACCGAAACCTCTTTATCAAGAGAATCGCTAGAGAAAAAAATGAAAGAAAGTGAAGAGAACCTAAGCAATCTTACCCTTTTCAACTTTGCTGAAATTCAATCTGAAATTAAAGATGACAAAGCAAATATTGTCGTTAATGTAGTGGAGAGGTGGTATATATGGCCTTATCCAATTTTTGAGCTTTCAGAACGAAACTTTAATGTGTGGTGGGATGAGTTTAAAGCCAATAATTATTCCGATTTCTCAAGAGTAAATTATGGTGTGTTTTTAGTTTTGGAAAATTTTAGGGGTAGGAATGAATTGCTAAAAATAAAATATAGAAGAGGTTTTAAAGAGCATTATTTGTTCAATTACGAAATCCCATATTTCAATGAAAAGAAAACATTAGGTGTAAATGCATTTGCTCAACTTTTCAGAAGAAAGAAATCATTTTATAAAACTATAGATAATAAATTGCTTTATTATGAAAATGGAGAGCAGTATACTACAAAAGATTTTGAATTAGAATTGGATGTCTTATATAGAAAGGATACGCGCCACAAACACAAATTAGAATTACATTATTATAATACGAACATTGCCGATTTTATTAAGGAAAATAATTCTAATTATTTAAGAAATGATAAAAAAAATGGAGATTATTTTAAGGCAACATATCAATTTGCTAACGAGCAAAGAGACTATATTACATATCCTTTGCATGGGCATTATTTACATTTTGAGATTACAAAAAACTTTGCCGGTTCAAGTCCTGTAAATTATCTTGAAGTGGCAGGAAAAGCAGAAAAACACCTTAATCCTATTAAGCGACTCTATATTGGCTCTAGTTTTAAAGCAAAAGTTTCTTCTAATGGTTATCAGCCCTATTTTGCCCAAGAAGGATTAGGATATGGTGATTATGTGCGTACCTACGAATATTATGTTATTGATGGACAACACTTATGGCTTAGTAAAACTGCCATAAAATATCAACTCATTGGGAAAAGGAAATTTGATTTACCTTATATTAAAATGTCTCAATTCAAAAAATCTCATTTCTCTTTGTATGTGTCCGTTTTTGCAGATGTTGGTTATGTAATTGATAAGCAGACTAACACTGAAAACCATTTAGCAAATAGCCTGCTTTTTGGTAAAGGAATCAGCTTAGATTATGTTACTTATTACGACAAATTACTAAGAATTGAGTTCGGAATTAACGGATTAGGAGAAAAAGGTATATTTTTGCACTTTTCAAACCCCTTTGGGGATAACAAGAAATAATATGCGAATAGCATTATTTGGAACTCCCTGTTCAGAACAATTTACCAAATACATTCAGCATTTGGTAAGCCGACTAGAATCTGAAAATGTTTCTCTTTTGGTATATGAAGAATATTTGTTTTTTCTTGATAAGAACGTAAAGTTTGAAAAACCGCCAGAGGTTTTTGATTCCTACGAAACACTAAAAGATAATGCTGATTTTCTGTTTAGCATTGGTGGAGATGGCACTTTATTGGGATCGGTTACTCTTGTCAGAGATAGTAATATTCCTATTTTGGGAATAAATACTGGTCGGCTTGGTTTTATTTCAAGTATCTCTACTGACCAAATTGAATCAGCAATAAATGATGTGCTGAATAAAAACTTTCAAATAAAAAACCGAACGTTACTTTGCTTGGGAACAGAAAATAATTTGTTCGGAAAAGTAAATTTTGCCCTAAATGAAGTAGCTATTGTAAAAAAGGATACTTCCTCCATGATTCGGATTGATGCTTTTTTAAATGATGAATTCTTAAACTCTTATTGGGCGGATGGTTTGGTAATTGCAACACCTACTGGTTCAACAGGATATTCTCTTAGTTGTGGCGGGCCAATTATTATTCCGGGATCTGAAAATATTGTAATAACCCCTATTGCACCACACAATCTGAATGTTCGACCTATTGTGCTTAGTGATGAAAACATTATTAAATTAAAAGTAGCGGACAAAGATCAATTGGCGCTTGTGTCACTCGACTCGCGTTTCAGGGCTTTCGACTCTTCTAATTCGCTTATCATAAAAAAAGCCGATTTCAAGATTAATCTTATTGAACCACAATCTCATTCTTTTATCTCTACCATAAGGAGTAAGTTAATGTGGGGGATTGATAAAAGAAATTAAATAATTCAAGCCTTAAAAATTGAAATAACCCTATATTTGCCTGAGGAAAATTTTTACAAATCTATGATTACAACACTAAAACATATTGTCCAAAATAAAAATCGAATTCTAGCAATTTCTTTGCTTTCTTTCTTATTTTTTACTTCTAGTATAACAGCACAAGTTGTTTCTTCAACCGAAATTGGAATTATGGCTGGCAGCTCCTATTATTTGGGTGATATCAACAGTAATCATTTCGATTATATGATGCCTTCTGGCGGAATAGTTATTCGAAAAAATATCGACAGAAGAATTGTAGTAAAAGGCGAACTACTTTTAGGACATATTAGAGCAGATGATGCTAGAAACACAAACGATACAGTAAAACTAAATAGAAACTTACATTTTCGTTCACCCATTTACGAGCTTTCCGGTCAAGTAGAATTCAACTTTTTGCCATATGAAACAGGCAATTCTTTGTATCCTTTTACCCCTTTCATATTTGCGGGCATATCTCTTTTTAAGTTCAATCCCAAGGCAGAAGCTCCTCATGGAGAATGGGTAGCATTACAGCCATTAGGCACTGAAGGGCAAGGGACAACCTCTTTTCAAGACAGAAAAAAATATGCTCTTACACAATTTTCCATTCCTATGGGGGGTGGATTTAAGATTGCAGTAAACAAAACTTTCAATATTATTTTGGAATATGGAATCCGTAAAACTTTTACTGATTATTTAGATGATGTAAGCACCACTTATACTGGGGGAAATCTGAATGAGTGGGATAAAATACACAAGGAAATGTCTGATAAAAGTTTAAACGGACCTCAAGCAAAAGACTATCAAAGAGGGAACTCTAAAGATAAAGATTGGTACACTTTTACTGGCATTACACTTTCTTTCAAGATTTTATCAGAAAAAGAAAGGTGCAACTACTAATTCTAAAAAATTTCTGGAAATAAGATGGCTTTGATTGAGCAGATAGAAAAAGAGAATTTACCAAAGCATATTGCCATTACCATGGATGGAAATGGAAGATGGGCTGAACAAAAAGGGGAATTTCGAGTTTTTGGTCATCAGAATGGAGTAAAAGCAGTTCGAGAGACAGTGGAAACAGCAGCAGAAATTGGTATAAAATACCTTACGCTTTATGCTTTTTCTACAGAAAATTGGAAACGTTCGGAAAAAGAAGTAAATGCCCTTATGACACTTCTTATTTCTACAATAAATAAAGAAACTAAGACTTTAATGAAGAATGATATCTGCCTTCACGCTATTGGAAATTTAAAACAACTTCCTAACAAATGCAAACAGGAGTTAGAACAAGCTATTGAAAAAACAAAAAAGAACAAACAAATGACTCTCGTCTTAGCTCTTAGTTATAGTGGAAGATGGGAAATAATAAATGCTATAAATAGTATCTTGAAAAAAAGAGAGAATAATTTACCATCTGAAATAACAGAAGAAAAATTTCAGCAATATTTAAATACAAAAAACGTTCCTGATCCTGAGCTTTTAATCAGAACAAGTGGCGAGAAAAGAATCAGTAATTTTTTGCTTTGGCAAATTGCCTATTCTGAATTGTATTTTACCGATACTTTGTGGCCCGATTTTAGAAAAGAGGATTTGATAAAAGCTATTATAGATTATCAAAAAAGAGAAAGAAGGTTCGGAAAAACGAAAATACAGATAAAATAATAAAAATTGAAAAAACAAATCATTCTACTCATTGTCCTTTTTTGTGGCTATACGCAAACTAAGGCACAAGTTGCCCTACACAAGAATTTATCAACTATTGAATATAACAATCCAAGCGAATATATTATTGGTGGTATTACCATTTCAGGAACCAAGTATCTCGATCACTCTACTCTAATCAATATTTCAGGACTTAAAGTAGGAGATAAAATAATTGTCCCAGGAGAAAATATAAGTGCCTCAATAAAAAAATTGTGGAAGCAAGGTCTGTTTGCAGACATTAAAGTCTCCGCTACAAAAATTCATGGAAATAGTATTTTTCTGGATTTTTATGTAGAGGAACACCCCCGTTTGTCCAAATTTAAATTTGTAGGTAAATTGAAAAAATCGGACATTACTTCCATAAAAGAAAAACTAAAATTGATGAAGGGAAAGATCCTGAATCAAAATATTGTGAACAATAGCAAGCAAAAAATAAAGGATTATTTTATCGAAAAAGGATTTTTAAATATTGTCGTTTCCTCAATACAAACTGCCGATTCAACACTTGTCAATTCTGCTATTTTGGTTTTTACTATCGATAAAAAGAAGAAGGTGAAAATTAATGAAATAAAATTTATCGGACTTAAAGAAATGGAAATAAGCAAGAAAAATATTTTTGGGAAAACACAACCTAATATTCTAGCAGTTAAGAAGCTAAAAAAAATCATGAAAGATACCAAAGAAAAAAAATGGTATCGAATTTTTAAAGCATCAAAATTTTTGGCTAGTGCCTATCAAACCGATAAGAATAGCATCATTGAAAAGTACAATGAAAAAGGGTTTAGGGATGCAAGAATTATAAGCGACACTACCTACCTAAACCCAGACAACACCTTAAATATTGAGCTCACAATTAATGAGGGGAATCCTTATTATTTCAGAAAAATTTCCTGGGCGGGAAATCAGAAATTTAGCAATGAAGAATTGGATAAATTACTGGGAATTAAAAAGGGAGATATTTTTGACCAAAGCATTTTGGATAGTCGTCTTTTTGGGAACCCCAATGGAACGGATATTAGTTCATTATACTTAGATGATGGCTATCTTTTCTTTAATATTACCCCTGTTGAAATTGCTACAAATAACGATTCTATCGATTTGGAAGTAAGGATTTATGAGGGCAAACAAGCACGGTTAAATAAGGTCACGGTAATTGGAAATTCAAAGACCAACGACCATGTTGTGATGCGGGAGATCAGAACAAAACCAGGAGATTTGTTTAACCGTTCCAATATAATTCGTTCGCAAAGGGAATTGGCGCAATTGGGTTATTTTGATCCTGAAAAATTAAATGTGGACATTGATCCTGATCCAATAAAACATACAGTGGATGTCGGCTATATTGTAGCTGAAAAACCATCTGACCAGATTAATTTGCAAGGTGGTTGGGGTGCTGGAAGAGTAGTTGGCTCATTGGGTTTAGTTTTTAATAATTTCTCAGCAAGAAACTTTTTTAAGAAAAATGCTTGGACTCCTTTGCCCTCAGGAGATGGACAGAAACTATCCTTAACCGCATCTTCAAATGGAGTTTACTATCAAAATTATAATATCTCCTTTACCGAGCCTTGGCTAGGTGGAAAAAGACCAACCTCCCTTTCTGTTTCTTTTTACAAATCTGTTTCCTCAAACGGACAAACAGGAGAGGATAGAGAATCCATTGAAATTACTGGTGCAACTATTGGACTGGGGAAACGCCTGAAATATCCGGATGATTATTTTACACTTTTTCAAAATATAAATTTCCAACAATATAAATTAAGTAATTCTCAGTCTTTCTTTTCGTTCAGAAATGGCTATTCTAACAATATGAGTTATGGTGTAACTATTGGCAGGAACTCGGTTGACCAACCTACTTTTCCAAGAAAAGGTTCTAACTTTTCTTTGAGTTTGAAACTAACTCCTCCCTATTCATTATTTGATGGAGTAGATGATTACGCTACATTAGATGACCAGGCAAAATACAAATGGATAGAGTATTATAAATGGAAATGGAAATCAACTTGGTATACTTCTTTTGCCGAAAAATTAGTTTTAGGTACCCGGATTGAAATGGGTCTTTTAGGTGCATATAATAGTAAATTAGGTGTTTCTCCTTTCGAAAGATACTATGTGGGTGGGGATGGATTAAGTGGTTATGGAAGAATAATGGACGGAAGGGAATTGGTAGCATTAAGAGGATATTCTAATAACTCTTTATCAGCAACTAATGGCGGAACAATTTATAATAAATACACAGCTGAGCTAAGGTATGCCATTAGTTTAAATCCTACATCAACGGTATATATTTTAGGATTTTTGGAAAGCGGAAACGCCTGGGACAATTTCGACTCTTTTAATCCGTTTCAGGTTAAGCGTTCGGCAGGTTTTGGAGTAAGGATTATGCTGCCTATGTTTGGACTTATGGGCTTGGATTATGGTTGGGGATATGATGATATTCCTGGCAATCCGGATGCTAATGGCGGACAGTTTCATTTTTCAATTGGGCAACAGTTTTAATTTGTATATTTGTGACCCTAAAAATTTAGACTATGAAAAGAATACTTTTAATTTTAGCAGTTAGCTTTTTAGCAGTTTCAACTATACAAGCTCAAAAATTTGCTTATGTAGATACCGATTATATCTTGAATAATATCCCAGAATTTAATCAGGCACAAGATAAATTAGATGAAATATCCAAGCAATGGCAAGAGGAAATTGAAGCCATTTATGCGGAGGTCGATAAGATGTATAGAGATTATCAAACTCAGGAAGTATTACTTACGGATGAGATGAAAACCAAAAGAGAGAATGCAATTATTGCAAAAGAAAAATCGGCAAAAGATTTACAAAAGAAACGATTTGGTCCTGATGGCGATTTATACGGAAAAAGACAAGAGTTAATAAAGCCTCTGCAAGATAAAGTATATGATGCCATTCAGCAATTGGCAGCCAACAGCAAATATGCTGTAATTTTTGATAGTTCAAGTGATTTGATAATGCTCTATTCAAATCCAAACTTAGATAAAAGCGATAAAATATTAAAAAATATGGGCTACATAGGAAAATAAAAACTAATAACTAATACAAAAACAAAAGATGAAGACAAAAAAAATCATAATCTTAAGCTTTTTAGCACTTTTAAGCTTTAGCACTTTTGCGCAAAACAAATTTGGATATATCGATTCTAGCGAATTATTATCCTTAATGCCGGAGAAGAAAACAGCAGAAGGAGAATTGCAAACTTTTGCCAAAAGCTTAGAATCTCAACTTGGTGCAATGCAAGCGGAATACCAAGCATCTGTTCAGGATTATCAGGCAAACGAAGCCACTTATACCGATTTAGTAAAGCAAGATAAAATTGCAGAAATCACGAATTTGGAACAAAGAATTCAATCTTTCCAGCAAAACGCACAAAATGCATTGCAGAAAAAAGAACAAGAACTATTAGAACCGATTTTAGCAAAAGCAAGAACTGCCATTGAAGATGTTGCCAAAAAAGGGAAATTCACTTATATTTTTGATTCAAGTATGGGAAGTATTCTTTATGCAGATGAAAATGAAAATGTGATGTCGCTTGTTAAAAAGAAATTAGGGCTTTAAGCAAAGACAAAATCTAAAATTTAAAGCATCTTTTTTAGATGCTTTTTTTTACTTTTAGCAAATGCAAAATTTACCAATTGGCATATTCGATTCTGGAATTGGCGGGCTTACTGTTGCCCATGCTTTGAAGGAGAAACTCCCCAATGAATCTATTATTTATTTCGGAGATACAGAGCATTTGCCTTATGGTGAAAAGTCTGATGAAGCCATTCAAAATTTCAGTAAAAAAATTGCACTATTTCTTCTTGAAAAAAAATGCAAATGTATTGTAATAGCTTGTAATAGCGCCTCATCAGTTGCTTTTGAAATTATAAAAAATACAGTAAAAAATATTCCTATTTTTAATGTAATTGACCCAGTAATAGAAAAAGTATCCAATAGTTGTAATTCGTGTAAAGTTGGTGTAATCGGAACAAAAGCTACCATTAGTTCAAATATTTATAAAAGTAAAATAAATGCAAAATGTCCCAAAGTAATAGTCACTGCACTGGCGACACCTCTTTTGGCACCTATGATTGAAGAAAAATTTATAGACGGAGACATCCGCAAAAAGATTATTGCAAAATATTTATCTAATAAAGAATTGCAAAATATTGACCAGTTAATATTGGCTTGCACACATTATCCACTTATTTACAAAGAAATTAGAGATTACTATAAAGGGGAAATAAGTGTTATTAATTCTACAAATATTGTTACCGAGCATATTGCTTCCGAGCTTAAAAATAAAACCCTACTAAATAATCAGTTTAAACCTAAATACGAATTTTTTGTTTCTAACTACACCAAGGCATTTGAAAAAAGCGCTCGATTTTTCTTTCAAGAAGAAATCAAACTTAAAGAAGCTAATATTTGGACTTAACCCAAAAAATAATTGGATAATATGTAAATTTGCTAAAATGAAAAGAATGAATTATAATATATATGCCGAAAGTACGCCAAACCCTGCCGTGATGAAATTTGTTTCCAACAGAATCTTAATTGCTGAAAACATGGAAATTCTAACTGTGGAAGATGCAAAGAAAATATCACTTGCTGCTGCGATTTTTAATTTTCCATTTGTTAAAGGTCTTTTTATAAGTGGTAATTTTATTGCCATCACTAAAAATGCAGATGTTAAATGGGATGATATTGCCATGCAACTCCGCATTTTTATTGCTGATTTTTTGAACAAAGAAGGAGTGGCTGTTAAGGAACTGAAAACCATAAAAGAAGTAGAAAAAAAGACAGAGCAAGAAACACTGAATTTTTCAGAAATGGAGCAAAAAATAGCGGACATTTTGGATGAATATATTCGGCCAGCTGTGGAATCAGATGGAGGTTTCATTTCTTTAAGGTCGTTTGAAAATGGAGTAGTTTCTGTTGTTTTGAAAGGAGCATGCAGTGGTTGCCCATCCTCATCTTTAACGCTAAAACAAGGTCTTGAAGGGCTTTTAAAACAAAGGTTTCCTGAGCAAATAAAAGATGTTGTGGCCTATGAAGAATAAATTCTTTCTTTTAACTTTTTGTCTTTTTACACTATTTGTTTTTAGCCAAAATCGAACTTATGTAAAAGACGATAAACTCACGCCAAGAGAGCATAATGTGGATATGCAACATTTACTTTTAGATGTGAGCTTTGAACCAAAAATTGGAAAAGTAATTGGTAATGTAGCGCTCACTTTTACACCTTTACTATCAAGAGTAGATTCTCTTTATTTGGATGCCCCTAACATTATCATTCATCATATTTTGATGGATGAAAAAGAAATTAAGTTTTCTCAGAATAAAAAAGGAATCACCCTGTTTTTTACAAAATCTTTAAGTTGGGAAAATAGCTATACTGTAACTATTGATTACTATTGCTTCCCCAGAAAAGGAATTTATTTTATTGGATGGAATGATGAGCAAGATTTAAGCCGAAAACAAATCTGGACACAAGGGCAAGGCATTGACAATAGGTATTGGATTCCGCATTATGACGAAATGAACGACAAACTTATTACAGAACTTATTGTTCATTTTGACCAAGATTACAAAGTATTATCCAATGGCAATTTGATTGATAAAACAGAAGAAGGAGATTTAACAAAATGGCATTATAAAATAACAAATCCTCATCCTTCCTATTTGATAATGCTAGGAATTGGGGAATATGATATTTTAGAAAAAACAGCAGAAAGTGGCACGCCCCTTAATTTGTATTATTATCCCGATTGGAAAAGTAGAGTCCATTCTGCTTATCGTCTCAGCAAAGAAATGTTTGACTATTTGGAAAGGGAAATTGATGTGCCTTATCCTTGGGAAAGCTATGCTCAAATTCCTGTTCAAGATTTTATGTATGGCGCTATGGAAAACACCACCGCTACTTTGTTTGGTGATTTTTATTTTGTAGATTCTGTAAGTTTTAACGACATCAATTATGTGTATGTAAACGCCCATGAATTGGCACATCAGTGGTTTGGAGATTGTATCACTTCTAGAACTTCCTCACACCATTGGCTACAAGAGAGTTTCGCAACTTACTATGGTTATATGGTAGAAAAAGAATTTTTCGGTAAAAATTATTTTGATAATACCAGAAGAAAAGCAAAAGATAAAACCTTAAAAGAAGCCCTGAAAAATGACAATCCTGTCGCTTGTTCTTTTGCTGGCGGAGTGCGAAAATACCCGAAAGGCGCCATGGTTTTGGATATGCTAAAATATGTGGTTGGTGAGGAGGAATACCAAAAAGCTATCAAGCATTATTTGGAAAAACATGCCTATGAAAATGTAGATTCAGAAGATTTATTAATCGCTTTTCATGAATCACTTGGCCTTTCATTGGATTGGTTTTGGGAACAATGGGTTTATAAAGGTGGCGAACCAAATTATGAAGTAAGCTACAAAAGAATTAAGCAGGAAGTAACTTTTATAGTGGATCAAGTGCATGATACTACTGAACTTGTTCGCTTATTTAAAATGCCAATCATTTTCGAAATTCATTTTACGGATAGCACTTCCATTAGCAAAGACGTGATAATTGAAAGCAAGCAAGAAGAAGTGAAAATAAAAATTCCTAGGGGCAAGAAAGTTGATTTTGTTTTATTTGATCCTGATAATAAAATTTTAAAAAATATTACTTTCAAAAAATCATTCAGCATGCTGAAAGCACAAGTAATAAGTGCTAAGAATATTTTGGACAGATATGATGCGCTTGTGGCCTTAAGAGAAATTTCTTACTCTAAAAAGAAAGGATTGTTATTTGAAGTTTTTAATGCGGAGGAATTTTATTTGCTAAAAACGGAAGCAATTAGTCAGCTGGAAAAAGAGGATGCAGAATCTCTAATTGCAAATTTTACCGAAAAGCATAGAAATCAAAATGATTTAAAAGTAAAGAATGCTTTACTCAATAAATTAGAAGTAGACGAGAAAACTATTGACTTTTTTGTAAAAACATTAGACGATTTATCCTACAGAAACAAAACTATTTCTTATAAAAAATTAGTAGCACATAATCCGGATTTCTTGAATCAGGATATGGAACGAAATACAAATGGAGAAAATGATTATGGAAGAAAATTAAGCATTGCTAAATTAGGTTTATTTATTGATTATGGAGTAAGCAAGGATTCTGTTATTGCCATAGATCAACTTATTGATTTTACTTCTAACTCCTATGAGTTTTTAACAAGAGTAAATGCAATAACACTATTAAAATCAAAACAAATCTATAATGAAGTACTAATAGGAAATTTACTTAATGCTATTTATAATCCAAACAGAAGATTAAGTGGGCCTGCAAAAAAATATTTGAAAGAATTATATAAAGAATCAGACGTTAAAGAAGTTCTGAGATTAGAAAAACAAAAACCTCTTGATGATTGGAAACTGCAAATATTAGATAAAATAGGATCATAAAAAACCCTCATTATTGAGGGTTCTTTATTTCTATTCTTGTTAATTCTATTAAGCGTGTAATTTCTCTTTTTTCGCTAACAACTCATCTTCTGATTCTTCATTGTCCTCATCAGGGATACAACAATCAACAGGACACACAGCCTCACACTGAGGCTCATCATTAAATCCTTTGCATTCGGTACATTTAGCAGCTACTATATAAAAAAATTCATCAGAGAATCCTCCATCCTCATGTTCTTCATCATCTTCCATAGTTGTTCCATCAGAAAATTTCCACGGTTCATCAGGAGCATAAATTGCATTATTAGGACATTCCGGCTCACAAGCCTCACAATTGATACAATCATCTGTAATTATAATCGCCATTTTTTATATTTTTTAGTTAAATAAGTTGATACAAAAATATAGTTTTTTACAACTTTTACAACATAGCAAGTAAAATTTATAATTATTCTAAATAAGTAATATGCTAAATGTTTAAAAACCTTTAAAAAAGTTCAAAAAAAAAGAGATTAAATGGTTGAAGCTATGTATTTTTGTCTGCAATTTCTAACTCAATAAGAATACCCATGAGTATAAAAAATGCACCTGTAGAGCTTGAAAAAGTTGTTGTCAAGTTTGCAGGAGATTCCGGAGACGGAATGCAGTTAACAGGAACTCAATTCACCGATACTTCCGCACTTTTAGGAAATGATTTAGCAACCTTCCCCGATTTTCCAGCCGAAATTAGAGCTCCTATAGGTACTGTTGCTGGAGTATCTGGGTTTCAAGTTCATATTGGGAAAGTAGAAATTAACACTCCAGGGGATGTAGCTGATGTGTTAGTCGCTATGAATCCAGCAGCTCTTAAAGCTAACAAAAGGTTGATTAAGGATGGTGGGACTATTATTGTTAATAGTGATTCATTTGCTAAGAAAGATTTGCAAAAAGCTGGTTATGAAGAAAACCCTTTAGAAAATGGCTCTTTTGACGGATACAATATTGTTTCTGCTCCTATCGAAACTCTTACTAGAGAAACCTTAAAAGATTCTGGATTGGATGGAAAGAGTATAGGAAGATCAAAAAATATGTTTGCTTTAGGAATAGTTTATTGGATGTTTAATAGACCCATGGAGCAAACTGAAAAGTTCTTAAAAGCTAAATTCGCAAAGAAACCAATAGTTATTGAGTCAAACATTAAGGTTTTACATGCTGGTTATAATTTTGCTGAAACTATTGAAGCATTACCTTCATCATACACTGTTGCAAAAGCAGCAATTGACCCAGGTAAGTATAAAAATGTAATGGGGAATCAAGCAACAGCTTGGGGGTTTATTGCAGCAGCTGAAAAAGCAGGCAAAGAATTATTTTTAGGATCTTACCCTATTACACCAGCAACTGATATTTTACATGAACTTGCAAAACATAAAAACTTAGGAGTTAAAACTTTCCAAGCAGAGGATGAAATTGCAGGAATCTGCTCTGCAATTGGAGCAAGTTTTGCAGGTAGTTTAGCAATTACGACTACTTCAGGTCCTGGTCTAGCACTTAAAGGTGAGGCTTTAGGGCTTGCAATGATTGCTGAACTTCCATTAGTAGTTGTTAATGTTCAAAGAGGAGGACCTTCAACAGGGCTGCCTACTAAAACTGAACAGTCCGATTTATTGCAAGCAATGTATGGGAGAAATGGAGAAAGTCCAGTAGCTGTAATTGCAGCATCTACCCCATCAAATTGTTTTGAATGGGCTTATGAAGCATCAAGATTAGCATTAGAGCATAATACCCCTGTTGTTTTATTAACCGATGGTTATTTAGGAAACGGTGCAGGTCCTTGGAAAATTAAATCAGTAAGCAACATGCAAAACATCATCCCTTTAGTTGCAAAAGAAGGAGAAGAATGGCAGCCTTATGAAAGAGACACCAAAAAACTTGCTAGAAAACACGCTATTCCAGGGACACCTGGCCTGGAACACAGATTAGGAGGTTTAGAAAAAGATGGATTAACTGGAAATGTTTCCTACGATCCAGATAACCATGAAGCTATGTGTAAAGTTAGAAAAGAAAAAATTGAGAAGATTACTAACTTTATCCCAAAACAGGAAATATTTGGAGATGAAAAAGGAGATCTACTAGTAGTTGGATGGGGGGGGACTTATGGTTCTCTTTATACTGCAGTTAAAGAAATGAGATTAGAAGGAAAAGATATTTCTCTTGCACATTTTAATTATATAAATCCATTACCAAGAAATACAGGAGAGATATTATCTAAATATAACAAAATAGTTGTTTGTGAAATTAATAATGGTCAATTTGTAAACCTATTAAGAATGTCCCGCTCTGATTTTAAATATGAACAATTTAATCATATTCAAGGGTTACCTTTTCTAACATCAGAATTAAAAGAACATTTTAACACTTTATTATCATAAATTATGGCAGAAGTAGAAGTTAAAACCCTAACAAATAAAGACTTTACATCCGACCAAGAGGTAAGGTGGTGTCCTGGATGTGGTGATTATGCAATATTAAGATCTATGCAAAAAGCACTACCTCAACTAGAAACAAACAAAGAGGACTATGTATTTATTGCCGGAATTGGATGTTCATCTCGTTTCCCATACTATATGAATACTTACGGATTCCATACAATTCATGGTAGAGCTCCTGCAATAGCAACTGGAGTAAAATTAGCTAACCCTAAGTTAAAAGTTTGGCAAATAACTGGAGATGGAGATGCTCTTGCTATTGGAGGAAATCATTTTATTCATGCCATTAGAAGAAATATTGATATTAATATTGTTTTGTTTAATAATGAGATCTATGGGCTTACTAAAGGGCAATTCTCTCCTACTTCTCCTTCTGGTTTAAAGACAAAATCTAATCCTCATGGGATTACAGACAGCCCTTTTATTCCTGCAAAATTAGCCTTAGGATCTGGGGCAACTTTTATTGCAAGAGTCCCTGACGCTAATCCAAAAGCTATGCAGGCAGTATTTTTAGAAGCTGAAAATCACAGAGGAACTTCATTAATTGAAATATTGCAAAATTGCATTATTTTTAATGATAAGTGCCATGGTGATGTTACTGGGAAAGATGTAAAGCATGATATGCAGCTTTGGTTAGAAGATGGAAAACCAATGATTTTTGGTTCAGAAATGAATAAAGGGATTATACTAAACGGACTAAAATTAGAGGTTGTAACAATTGGGGAAAATGATGTTACTGAAGATGATATCCTGATTCATAACTCAAAAGAGCAAGATATCACCTTGCATATGATGTTATCCACTATGAGTGCTCCTGAGTTTCCAGTAGCTATGGGTGTTATCAGAGCTGCTGATGAATTAACATATGATGAAGGTATGATTGCTCAATTAGAAGAAAATATCAAAAATACTAAGTTCAAAACATCTGATGATTTATTCAACAGTGGTGATACTTGGGAAGTAAATTAATCTAATAATTGCCAAAAAATAATTAATTTTGAACTCAGAAGCATTAATTTTATTTTTCCTAGCTGGTATTATAATGGTAGGTATGGGAACTTTCCTTTCCTCATTACTCTCCCCGAAAAAAAAAAATGATGTAAAAGAAGAGGCTTTTGAATGTGGTATTCCAACACAAGGCCCTTCATGGTTACAGTTTAAAGTTGGTTACTATTTATTCGCAATTTTATTTCTGATTTTTGATGTAGAAACTGTTTTCATCTTTCCATGGGCAACCGTAATGAAAGAAATGGGAATGGTAGCGTTTATCGAAATTCTAATTTTCTTTATAATATTAGGTTTAGGTTTAATCTATGCTTGGAAAAAAGACGCATTAAAATGGGAATAGATAAACCAAATAATCCTATCCCAACAGAGAATCCAACTGTTCCTTCTGATTTTCCTGGCAAGGTTTTACCTGCAGGAAATGGAGCAAATATTGTTGTGACATCTCTTGACAGTATTGTAAATTGGTCTAGAGCAAACTCTTTGTGGCCACTTGTTTTTGGCACATCTTGTTGTGCAATAGAAATGATGGCAACAGGTGCCTCAAGACACGATTGGGCAAGATTTGGTGTTGAAGTTGCTAGAGCAACCCCAAGGCAAGCAGATTTAATCGTAATTGCAGGTACAATAACAAATAAAATGGCTCCTGTACTTAAAAGATTATACGACCAAATGGCAGAGCCAAAGTATGTTATTGCAATGGGAGCTTGTGCTATTTCTGGTGGTCCGTTTTTCTATAATTCTTATTCGGTTGTAAAAGGTGCTGATCATATTATCCCTGTTGATGTTTATGTTCCTGGATGTCCTCCAAGACCAGAATCGTTATTGCACGGAATTATGGAATTACAAAAGAAAATTAAAACTGAATCCATCTCTAACCCAAGAGATGCAATGGAAGATTTCATATAATGGAAAGAATAGAATTACAAAATAAAATCAACTCATTTGGTGTAGAAGTTACTTTTGCAGAATCTGAAGTTCCTACACAATTCCTTACAGCAGAAGTTTCATCAGAAAATGTACATGCTTTAATTTCAGAATTAAAAAACAACTCTGACACTTCTTTTGATTATATGTTTTGTCAGACAGGGATTGATTTCCCTGAGCATATAGAAGTTTTATATCATTTAAGAAACACACAAAACAATTCAGAAATTGTTATAAAAGCTAAAATTGAAGATAGAGAAAATCCATCAATAGATTCTGTTTTTGATTTATACAAAACAGCTGATTTTCATGAAAGAGAAATCTTTGATTTATTTGGAGTAAAATTCAACAATCACCCTGATTTAAGAAGAATATTACTGGATGATGATTGGGAAGGATATCCTTTAAGAAAGGATTATGTTGATGAAGTGAATATTGTAGAATTATAATGAGAGTAAAAGAATTACATAAAGCCACTGAATCACAAGAATATTTTGTGAACATGGGACCACAACACCCTTCTACACATGGGGTTTTGCGTTTATTACTAACTTTAGATGGGGAAACAGTAACAAAAGTGGAACCTCATTTAGGATACATTCATAGGTCTATTGAAAAGATGTGTGAAAAAGATTCCTACCAACAAATTGTACACCTAACTGACAGAATGGATTATCTTTCTTGTCATATGAATAATGAAGCAGTTTGTCTGGCAGTTGAAAAAGGTTTAGAATTAGAAGTGTCAGAAAGAGTAAAAGTTATTCGCACTATAATTTCTGAACTTACGCGACTTTCTTCGCATCAACTTTGGTGGGGAGTAATGGGAATGGATTTAGGAGCAATTACATCTTTCCTTTATGGATTCCGTGATAGGGAAATGATTACAGATATTTTTGAAGAAACATGTGGTGCGAGATTAACTATGAACTATAATATTCCTGGTGGGTTAATGTTTGATATTCCTACAAACTTCCAAGCTAAAGTTAAAGAGTTTATTACTCATTTCAGGAAAAAGCTACCAGAATACGATCAGTTAATGACAAACAATATTATCTTTAGAAATAGAACAGAAGGAGTTGGTATCCTAACAAAAAAAGACGCAATATCTTACGGGGTAACAGGGCCAAGTGGGAGAGCTTCTGGATGGAGTAATGATGTCAGAAAATCAAATCCGTACTCAGCATATGATAGGGTTGATTTTAAAGAAATTATTTATACTGAAGGAGATTCATTTGCAAGATATCAAGCAAGAATCCAAGAAATGTGGGAATCCATGAATATAATTGATCAGTTAATCGATAACATTCCTGAAGGGAATTATCAAGAAAAAACTCGAGCAGTTATTAAATTGCCAAAAACTGAAATTTATCAAACAGTTGAAACGGCAAGAGGAGAGCTTGGTGTATATATAAATAGTGATGGGAAGAAAAATCCATATAGAGTTAAATTCCGTTCTCCAGGGTTCTCAAATTTAAATGCTCTAAACACAATGGCAAAAGGAGGGAAAATTGCTGATTTAGTAACTATAATGTCAACAATAGATTTAGTAATCCCAGATATAGACAGATAATGAAATTTGATATTTACGACTTTTCTGTACTAACAGCATCCATTCACAAATCATTAAGTGAAATGATGAGTGAGACTGCTGTTATGATTACTGAGATGGTTATTGTTGGCATTATCTTTCTGACTCTTTTTGCTGTATTAGGACTTGCTCTTGTTTATGCAGAAAGAAAAGTATGCGCATTTTTCCAGCAAAGGTTAGGCCCAATGAGAGTAGGTTTTTGGGGAACAGCACAAACAGTAGCTGATGCAATAAAATTACTACTAAAAGAACCTTTAATGACAAAATCAGCAGATAAGTTTCTCTTTAATTTAGCTCCTTTTATTATTATTATCGCATCATTTATGGCAATTGCTGCAGTTCCTTTTGCTCTTGGGCTTCAAACTCTTGATTTAAATATTGGAGTATTTTATGTAACAGCTGTTTCTTCAATTGGTGTAGCAGGGATATTAATTGCTGGTTGGGCATCAAACAATAAATATTCTTTAATTGGAGCTATGAGAAGTGGAGCTCAAATTGTAAGTTATGAACTTTCTGTTGGACTATCACTGTTAACAATTGTTATACTTACTGGGTCACTACAGTTCTCTGAAATTATTGAGAGTCAAAGAGAAGGCTGGTGGATTTTCAGAGGTCATATTCCTGCATTTATTGCTTTTGTAATTTATTTAATTGCTGGTACAGCAGAAACAAATAGAGGCCCTTTTGATTTAGCAGAAGCCGAATCTGAACTTACAGCAGGATTCCATACTGAATATTCTGGAATGAAATTTGCATTCTTCTTTTTAGCAGAATTTGTAAATATGTTTATCATATCTGCAATTGGAGCTACAATGTTCTTAGGTGGTTGGATGCCTTTACATTTTGGAGAGTTAACAGCTTTTAATGAAATTATGGACTTTATCCCTCCAATCTTTTGGTTCTTAGGGAAAACTGCTTTCTTAATTTTTATAATGATGTGGTTCAAGTGGACTTTCCCAAGATTAAGAATTGATCAATTACTTACTTTAGAATGGAAATATTTGCTTCCAATTAACTTGATAAATATTTTAATAATGGCATTTGTTGTCCTAATGGGTTGGTACTTTTAATTATGAAAGCAATTATTAATTACATTAAAGAAGTTTTAAGTGGCGTAAAAACCCTAATAAACGGAATGAAGGTTACCGGTTATTATATTTCTCATCCTAAGGAAATTATCACACAACAATATCCTGAAAATAGGGACACTTTAAAAATGGTGGATCGATTTAGAGGAGAAGTAATAATGCCTCATGATGAAAATAACGAACATGCTTGTACTGGATGTCAAGCATGTGAAATTGCTTGCCCAAATGGATCAATAGAAATTATTCAAGATAGGATATTGAATGAAGAAACAGGAAAGAAAAAGAAAACAATCTTAAAACATGTTTATCATTTAAGTATGTGTACTATGTGTAATCTATGTATCCCAGCTTGTCCTACGGACGCAATAATTATGGGTCAAGGTTTTGAGCATTCTGTTTTTGATAGATCTAAATTAACTAAAGTATTAAATAAGCCAGGATCAAAACTTAGAGATGGGGTAGAAGAATAATGGAGACAATTATATTTTATATCATATCAGTAATTATTTTAGTATTTTCAGTGCTCACTGTTACTACTAACAAGATTTTAAGAGCTGCTGTGTATCTACTATTTACTTTAGTAGCAACAGCTGCTTTTTATTTTATGATGGAATACGAATTTTTGGCAGCAGTACAGCTTACTGTTTATGCAGGAGGTATTGTAGTTCTGATTATTTTCTCGATTTTACTTACTCATCAAATTAATTTGAATTTAGAAAAAATTTATCCTGCAAAAGCTTTAATTGCCGGCGGTAGTGCATTAATTGGATTGGCAGTTATTTTGCTTACAATAAAAGATAATTCATTTACTCCTTCAGGTTTAGAAAAATCTGATAATAGCGTAAATGCTATTGGAAGAACTTTATTAAGTTATGGTGATGGAGGGTATATTTTACCATTTGAAGTGATTAGTGTTTTATTATTAGCTGCTATGATTGGGGCAATTGTTATTGCAAAAAAGAAATAAAATGATTGAAGGGATAAGCATATATCAAATAATAACAGTAAGCACAATAATGTTTTTTGTTGGTGCTTACGGCTTTATTAGTCGTAAGAATCTAATTACAATGCTTATGGCAATTGAGCTTATGCTAAATGCAGTAAATATCAATTTTGTTGCTTTTAATAAATACCTTCACCCTGAAAATATGCAAGGGCATTTTTATTCCTTGTTTATTATAGCAATAGCAGCAGCTGAAGCAGCTGTAGCTATTGCCATTATTATTAACCTATACAGAAATCTGCATTCTATTGATGTAGAAGATGTGAATAAAATGAAACATTAATATGGATTTCAGTTTTACTATATATATTGTTTTAATACCATTATTTGCATTTCTTGTAAATGGTTTGTTAGGAGATAAGATAAAGGATTCTGTAAGTGGAAATCTAGCAACTTTCGCTTTAGGTATTTCTACTTTACTTTCTTATTTTACAGCTTATCATTACTTTTTAAATGTAGGGAAAGTTGATGATATTTATGAACCAATCACTGCATTTAATACTACTTGGGTTAATTTTACCGACAAACTTCATATCGACTTAGGAGTGTTGATTGATCCTATTTCTGTAATGATGCTTGTGGTAATTACAACTGTCTCATTGCTTGTACACATATATAGTTTAGGTTATATGAAAGGAGATGAAGGATTTACAAAATTCTTTTCTTTTCTTTCATTATTTACTTTCTCCATGCTAGGGTTGGTAGTTGCAACAAATATTTTCCAGATGTATATGTTCTGGGAATTAGTTGGCGTGTCTTCTTATTTACTTATAGGATATTATTATACCAAACCATCAGCAGTTGCTGCATCAAAAAAAGCGTTTATTGTTACTCGTTTTGCAGATTTAGGATTTCTTATAGGAATATTGTTTCTTTCCTATACAACTGGAACTTTTGATTTTATTACAATAAATGAAAATGCCTCAGCATTTGCACAAGCAGCTCCACTTGGTTTTATGGGATTATCGGCGTTAACTTGGGCTTTAATCTTAATTTTTATAGGTGGTGCAGGAAAATCAGCAATGTTCCCTTTACACATTTGGCTCCCAGATGCAATGGAAGGGCCAACACCAGTATCTGCTCTTATTCATGCTGCTACTATGGTTGTTGCTGGAGTGTATTTAGTTGCTCGATTATTTCCAATATTTAGTGCTGTTGACCCGATTGCATTAGAAATTGTAGCGATTGTTGGAGGCCTATCCTCCTTATTTGCTGCAATTATTGCTTGCACCCAGATTGATATAAAAAGAGTTTTGGCATTTTCTACTATGTCGCAAATTGGTTATATGATGTTAGCTCTTGGTGTTTCTGGTATGGGAGCAGAAGGAACAGGATTTATGGCTTCTATGTTCCACTTGTTTACACATGCAATGTTTAAAGCCTTACTTTTCTTAGGAGCAGGTTCAATAATACATGCAGTGCATTCTAATAACTTAACTGATATGGGTAATCTTAGAAAGTATATGCCAATTACACATATTACATTTCTGATTGCTTGTTTAGCCATTGCGGGAGTCCCTCCTTTTTCAGGATTCTTTAGTAAAGATGAAATTTTAGTTGCTGCAATGGCTCATAACCCTATTTATTTTTGGATTGAATGGTTGGTTGCAGGGCTTACAGCTTTTTATATGTTTCGTTTATACTTTGGTATTTTCTGGGGAAACAAAAAAGAACATATTTACGCACATGAGTCTCCTTTTAGCATGACTCTTCCTTTAATTTTGTTAGCAATTGGAGCTGCTTTTGCAGGATTTATCCCTTTTAATGAATTTGTTACTTCTGATGGAGGATTACTTCATATTCATATACATTGGGATATTGCTCTACCATCAATTGCTGTTGGTTTAGTTGGCATATTAATTGCGTTTATTTTTTATAAAAAAGAAAGTAAGTGGCCATCTAGAATGGAAAATTCAGTTGGAAGTTTATATACTTACGCATACAATAAATTCTATGTTGATGAGATTTATATGTTCATTACAAAGAAGATAATCTTCAAAAGATTCTCTACTCCTATTGCTTGGTTCGACAGAAATGTAGTTGATGCATCTATGGATGGAATTGCCAAAGTTATAAACTACTGTGCAAACAAAATAAAAGGCATTCAGTCAGGGCAGTTGCAAGATTATGTAACGGCTATGTTAGTTTCAGTTATAGCATTGGTATTTATTATAATTTATTTTACAATCTGATATGGATATATTAACTTCATTAATAATAATACCTATACTAACAGTAATTGCATTACTACTAGTAAAAGATTTAAAGCAAGTCCGATTAATATCGGCTATAGGTATGTTTATTGAACTTATACAATCTATCAGATTAGTATTTATGTACATGGCAGAAAGAGCAAGTGGCAATAATGCTGAAATGGTTTTCCAGAAATCATATCAATGGTTCGAAAGTATAAATATCCAATATAATGTAGGAGTTGATGGTATTGCTGTAGTAATGATATTACTAACGGGAATCATTATATTTACTGGCGTATTTGCTTCATGGAAAGTCACTTATTTATCTAAAGAATTTTTCATTTCATTAATTATATTATCAACTGGAGTCTTTGGGTTCTTTATCTCATTAGATTTATTTACTCTATTCCTTTTTTATGAGGTAGCGGTACTTCCTATGTATTTGTTAATAGGAATTTGGGGAACTGGCAAAAAGGAATATTCTGCTATGAAACTTACCTTAATGCTTATGGGAGGATCGGCATTCTTATTGGTTGGATTACTAGGAATTTACATGAACTCTGCTCCAGAAGGTGCTCCTTTAACTTATAATATTTTAGAGATCGCAAAACACTCTATGCCAATTGAAGCACAAAGATTTTTCTTCCCACTAACTTTTGTAGGATTTGGTGTCTTAGGGGCGTTATTTCCGTTCCATACTTGGTCTCCTGATGGGCACGCATCAGCACCAACTGCAGTATCCATGTTGCATGCTGGAGTGCTGATGAAATTAGGTGGCTATGGGGCACTAAGAGTTGCCATGTATTTAATGCCTGAAGCTGCAAATGAAATGGGTTGGATTTTTATTATCCTAACTGGGATTTCAGTAATTTATGGGGCACTCGGAGCTATTGTTCAAACGGACCTAAAATATATCAATGCTTACTCATCCGTTAGTCATTGTGGATTAGTACTTTTTGCAGTATTAATGATAAATAAAACTTCCTTTAATGGGGCAATTTTACAAATGCTTTCTCATGGATTAATGACTGCAATGTTCTTTGCACTTATAGGAATGATTTATGGAAGGGCTGGGACAAGGGATATAAGAAAATTAGGAGGACTAATGAAAGTAATGCCATTTTTGGCGGTGATGTATGTTATAGCAGGATTAGCTTCTTTAGGCCTTCCTGGTTTAAGCGGTTTTGTTGCTGAGATGACAATTTTTGTAGGAGCTTTCCAGCATGCAGATATTTTTCATAGAATAGCAACAATTGTTGCAGTTTCCTCAATTGTTGTAACGGCAGTATATATTTTAAGAGTAGTAGGTAAAATATTATTTGGCCCAATAATAAATGAAGACCATGCAAAACTAACAGATGCTGTATGGCATGAGAAATTACCGCTAATTGTACTTTTAATTGCTATTGTTGGTATGGGTGTTGCACCTTTATGGCTATCTAATTTAATTTTAGATAGCTTACAACCAATTGTAGATAAATTAGTAATAGCAGCAAATTAAAAATGGATATATCTAACTTCATAATAATGAAACATGAGTTGCTTTTAACAATAGCAACTTTAATACTGTTGATTGCTGAAATTGCAATTGATAACAAGAAAAAAATCATTCCTTTTGCAGTTGGTCTTTTTGGATTGCATACTATATATGGTTTCTTTGGAAATGTTTCAGGTGAGATTTTTGGAGGGATGTATCAAAACTCAGTATTAATTATTCTGATGAAAAACATATTGAATATTGGTGTATTTATCATTTTATTACAAGCTAGTACTTGGCTGCTGAAAGAGGAAAACAAAGCAAGAATCTCAGAGTTCTTCATTCTTCTTTTTAGTACTTTAATTGGAATGAATTTCATGATTTCATCAGGTGATTTCTTGATGTTCTATTTGGGATTGGAGCTTGCAACAATTCCAATGGCCGCACTTGTTGCTTACAATACAGATGATGCCAAATCATCTGAATCTGCACTAAAACTAATTATGTCTGCTGCATTTTCATCAGCTGTAATGCTGTTTGGAGTTTCTTTAATGTATGGACAATTTGGCTCACTTTATTTTGCGGATCTATTAGCTGTAGATATGAGTGCTCCAGTAACAATTTTGGCATTTATCATGTTTATTTCTGGTTTAGCATTTAAAATTTCCTTGGTTCCATTCCACTTTTGGACAGCTGATGTATATGAAGGAGCGCCAACAAATGTTACCTCTTATTTATCTGTAATATCAAAAGGTGCTGCAGTATTTATTTTTAGCATTTTACTGTTTACCGTATTTAAATCTTTGGTTTCTGTTTGGTCTGACATCTTGTATATATTAGCAGTGCTTACAATGACAATAGGGAATCTTTTTGCTATAAGGCAATCCAATATTAAACGATTTTTAGCTTTTTCATCTGTGGCTCAAGCTGGCTTTATTTTACTTGGGTTACTTGGTACAAACGAATTAGGAATGGCTACTGTTATCTATTTCGTGCTGATTTATGTATTTACAAATTTAGCGGCATTTGGTGTTGTTGCTGCAGTGGAGAATGCAACAAATAAAGTAGAGATTTCTGACTATGATGGGCTTTATCATACAAACCCAAATATGAGTTTATTAATGATGATGGCATTATTCTCACTGGCTGGAATCCCCCCTTTAGCAGGATTTTTTGGGAAATTCTTTTTGTTTACTGCTGCTGCACAAAATGGTTATTTTTGGCTTATTTTAATTGCGGTGATTAATGTTACTATCTCACTTTATTACTATTTGATGGTAGTAAAAGCAATGTTCATTAACAAAAATGATAATCCGATTGAACGGATTGAAAATAACTTGTACACTAAAGCTTCATTTATAATTTGTTTGGTTGGGATATTTGTATTAGGATTTTATAGTAGTATTTTTGAGTATATTAATTCAGTTTCAATAGGGTTATGAGTATATTAAAAGGGAAACATACAATTAAGGAAATTGATGGTGTAAGATGCACTGTTGTAGAGAAAAAGATAGAACAAGAGCGTGTTAATTTCTTAACTCATTTACTCACTATTAATGGTTTTGAAGTAAGAACACTAGAGGGGAAAAAGAAAGAAGAAGATCCTCAAACCTATCTTTTAGGTGTTACGGACTTGGTATTTAATGCTGTTATTTGGGTATATGAAAGAAAGCTAAAAACTCCTGAGGGCAAAAAGGTTACTGCTGACTATTGGAACCAAAAAACAAAAACCTTAGAGCCTAACTATTGGGATAAGAAGCTAAAGTTTTAAGAATTTATTTATTCATACCTTTAAAGGTCAACCTAAAATACCTCACTACTCTACCGTGACGGATTTCGCTAGATTTCTTGGTTGATTTACTGCTCTTTATGAAATTCTATCCATTAAGCTTTCAGAGAAAGCAATTAATGGAGCTTTATTATTAGAATCAATAGCATCTAAATGTTTTATAGCTTTTGTATAATAAGCCTTCATCATATCAAGCGTATGTTTCTCAATATCTAAACTTTTAAAGATTCCTTTAACTGTACTTATTTTTCCTTCAGAATTCCCAGTAGTATAATAATCTTGTAATTGCTTTTTAACGGCATCATCTGCTAACTGCAATGCTTTTAAATACAAAAAGGTTTTTTTATTTGCTAAAATATCACCCCCCAGTTGTTTCCCAAAAGTATCAGGGCTGCCAAAAGCGTCTAACAAATCATCTTTTAACTGAAATGCAATTCCTATATTTTTACCAAATCCATACAAATGTTCTTGCTCTTTCTTGTCAGCCCCTGCAGTAATGCCTCCTATTTGTAATGAGGCAGCTAATAAAACTGCTGTTTTGTATTCAATCATTTTCATGTGATCAGACAGGGATACATCATCTTGAGTTTCAAAATCCATATCCCACTGTTGCCCTTCACAAACCTCAGTTGCTGCTTTGCTAAATACATTCAAAACATCTTTTACAATAGAGGCGTCCACATCCGCCATCATTTGATAGGATTGAACCACCATTGTATCCCCTGATAATATTGCCACATTATTGTTCCACTTTTCATGCACAGTAGGGTTTCCTCTCCTAAGCGGGGCATTATCCATAATATCATCATGCAGTAATGTAAAGTTATGAAAGATCTCAATAGCAAGTGCTGGCGAAATTGCTTTGGTTAAATCTTTATCAAATAATTGATGGGCCATTAAAAGCAAAATAGGGCGCATTCTTTTTCCCTTCAACCCCATAATGTAAGCAATAGGGTCATATAATAATTCAGGTGTTTTTGGGTAAGAAATTTGTTGAATCTCCTTTTCAATCAATACACCCAATTCCTGAATATCTTTCATTATTCTTTTGCCAGATTTACTAAATATTCTCCATAACCACTCTTTCTGAAAGGTTCAGCAATCTCCAAAAGTTTTGCGTCATCAATGTATCCCATCCTGTAAGCCGCTTCCTCAATACATCCAATTTTTCTTCCTTGTCTTTCCTCAATTACTTGCACATATTGGTTGGCTTGCATTAATGAAGAAAAAGTTCCTGTATCCAGCCAAGCTGTCCCTCTTCCTAAAACTTTCACATCTAACTTGCCTTGTCTTAAATATTCCTTATTTACATCTGTAATTTCATACTCCCCTCTTGCAGATGGCTTAATGTTTTTTGCAATCTCTACCACTGAATTATCATAATAATAAAGTCCAGGAACTGCATAATTTGATTTCGGATTTTGTGGCTTTTCTTCTAATGATAAAGCATGATGATTTTCATCAAACTCTACTACACCATATCTTTCCGGATCGTTTACATGATATCCAAAAATAATACCTCCATCAACATTTTTACACTCTCCTAATGTCTTAATTTTCATTTGAAAAATGTTATCTCCTAATACCAGGCAGACTTTATCATTCCCTATAAATTCTTCTCCAATCACAAATGCTTGAGCCAAACCGTTCGGAACTTCTTGGACTTTATATTCAAATCTACAACCCAATCTGCTTCCGTCCCCTAGCAATTTCTTAAAAAGTGGTAAATCGTGAGGAGTTGAAATAATCAAAATCTCATTTATCCCAGAATACATTAATGTAGATAAGGGATAATAAATCATTGGCTTATCATAAATAGGCATCATTTGTTTGCTTATTCCCAAAGTAAGTGGGTGCAATCTTGTCCCTGATCCACCTGCTAAAATTATTCCTTTCATATCATTTTTCTTTTTACTTTAATTTGTGTTAATTCTACATCCTCCTCCTCATCAAAGATATCGAGTAATGGTTCCTTAAATGCCTCAGTTGTAATCACCCTTTCTAATGTCAATAAAAGGGCAGGTAATAACAACAAATTGGCCAACATTGCAATAAGTAGCGTAATGGAAACCAATAGCCCCAAAGCAACCGTTCCTCCAAATTCTGAGGCAATAAAGATAAAGAAACCACAGAAAAGAACAACTGATGTGTAAATCATACTTACTCCAGTCTCTTTTAGGGCCGCAATAACCGACCTTTTTATATTCCATTTTCTTGCGATTAGTTCCTGTCGGTATTTAGCCAAAAAGTGTATTGTATCGTCCACCGAAATGCCAAAAGCAATACTAAAAACTAGAATAGTTGAGGGCTTAATTGCAATGTTAAAATAGCCCATTATGGCTGCTGTTAGTAACAAAGGAATCAAATTTGGGATAAGTGAAACTACCACCATTCGGAAGGAATTAAACATCCAGGCCATAAAAATTGCAATAAGAATAATCACCAAAAACAGAGAGGTAAAAAGGTTTCGAACCAAGTATTTTGTACCATTTACGAACACAATGCTTGCTCCAGTAATGGTTACATTATACTTTTCTGAATCAAATATTTTATCCATTTTTGGTTGCAAAACATCCATTATACTATCCAATTTTGGCGTGCTTATATCTGACATCCTCATGCTTATTCGTGCTATTTGGTTTAAGGAATCTGTAAAAATATTTTTGCTTAACACATTATCGTTTTGCAAATTGTTCGCATAGGAAAATATCCAGTTCTTTTCTTGTGAATTAGGTAGTGTGTAGAAACTGGTATCCCCATTGTAAAAAGTCTGTTTCGCATATTTAGTAAAATCAACAATGGAAATAGCTCGTGAAAATTCAGGAAAACTATCCAAAACCAATTGTAATTGTTCTATCTTTTTTATTACCGATATTTTCATTAAGCCATTTTTCTTTTTTGTATCCACCAAAACTTCACAGTGCATTACTCCTGAAAAATTTTGTTCAAAAAACTTTATGTCCTTATACAAAACCCCATCTTTGGGTAAGTCATCCGTAAGTTTTCCAGTAGTTTTCACTTTAAATACTCCGAAAATCCCCAAAATAACTACTGCTAATGTTACAATATAAATCTGTGTCCTTTTATACTGCACTAATTTTACAAGAGTTGCCACAGAGGCATTTATCCATTTTTTATCTAAATGCTGAGTGTGTTTTCTTTTTGGAGGAGGAAAATAACTAAGAGCAATAGGGATAATAATAAGTGAAAAAAGAAAAATGAGCATAATATTCATAGAAGCAATTACCCCAAATTCTTTAAGTGTTTGGCTTTTGGTGAATATAAAAGCAGCAAAACCAGAAGCAGTTGAAAGGTTAGTAAGTAGTGTGATATTCCCCACCTTATTTATTATTCTCGATATTGCTTTTATCTTGTTTCTGTGTCCTTTAAATTCGTTATGAAATTTGTTGAGTAAAAAAATACAATTCGGAATGCCAATAACAACTATTACTGGCGGAACCAATGCCATTAAAATTGAAATTTCATATCCTAAAAGGGACATAGTTCCAAATGACCAGATTACGCCAATTACTACCACAAACATAGATACTAAAGTCGCCCTAATCGAACGGAAAAACAGAAATAAAATAAAGGAAGTAATAAGCAAGGTAAGAATAATAAAAAGTGTTATTTCTTTGCGTACCTGTATAGAATCAACTGTTCTAATATATGGTAATCCGGAATAATGTAGATCTAAATTTTGCCTCTTAGCATACTCTTCTCCTTTGAGATGTATTAGCCGAATCAATTCTTCCCGTTCGTTTATTTTTAAAATTTCAGGATTGATACTTACAACTAAAAAAGTGGCTTTCGATTTTTCATTATAGAATAAATCTTTATAAAATGGCTGATTTAATAAATTGGTAACCGATTTATCAAATTCCTCTTGAAAAGTTAAATTGGAATTATGCCAGTTAATCATCTTAAAACTTTTGCTAATTGTGTCCTTTACAAGCAAAGATAAATTCTCAATGGAATTTGTCTTTTCAACTCCACTAATTTCGCTTATTTCATTACTTAAGTTTTGCCAAGCACTATATTGTTCAATATTAAATAAGTCAGGGTTTATGACACCAATAACCATGGCATTCTTATTGTCACCAAAATTATTTCTGAAGTTTTTATAATCATGAAAAACAGTAGATGTTTTTGGCAAAATCTTTGCCATTTGATAGGATAGCTTTATGCTATTTGCCTGATAAAGCATCAAGGTAGTTAACAAAATAACAGAAAGTAAAATTGCAAGACGAAACCTTAATATAATTCTAGAAATTACTACCCACATAAATATATAAAATGCTTTTTTATGATGCTTAAATTTTGTCCGAAAATAAGGACAAAATTTGATTATCCCTCTTCTTAACGAATTAATTTATACCAATCTTATGTCTTCAACAAAATATTTAAATAGAGATAAAAAAACGGCTAAAAATGAGCCAAAAAAATTTAATGATTAGGAAACTCTAAATGGTTAAAATTTCTTTTTCTTTGGCAGAAAAATGATTATCTGTTGTTGTAATATACGAATCCGTTAGTTTTTGCACTTCTGCCTGAGCATCTTTTTCCAAGTCTTCTGACAACCCCTCTTTTCCTAATTGCTTCATTTCATCATTCGCTTTATGGCGAACATTTCGAATGCTTACTTTGCAATGTTCTGCTTCTGCTTTTGCTTGTTTTACCAATTCTAATCGTCTTTCCTCAGTAAGTGGGGGAATGTTTATCATTATCATTTCCCCATTATTCATAGGCGTAAAGCCAAGATTAGCTTCCATTATTGCTTTCTCAATATCTTGCAAAACAGATTTATCCCAAGGTTGAATAGAAATGGTTTGCGCATCAGGAGTGTTTACATTAGCCATCTGACTGATAGGAGCAGAAGTGCCATAATAGTCAACTTGAACACTGCCAAGCATTTGCGGATTAGCTTTTCCTGCTCTTATTTTTGTCAATACAGCTTCCAAGTGCTTAATGGATTCTTCCATTTGCTCTTTGGCAGCCTCTAAGTGAAATTTTACTTCTTCTGTCATTGGTTAAAAGCTTTATACAAGATTATTAAAAATTAACCAAAGTTCCAACTTTTTTGCCAGAACATACTTTTTTAAGGTTGCCGTTTTGGTTCATATTGAAAACTTTAATCGGTAAATTGTTTTCCCTGCAAAGGGTGAAAGCCGTCATGTCCATTACTTTCAAACCTTTTTTATACACCTCATCAAAGGAAATAGAGTCATACATTTTTGCCGTTTTATCTTTTTCAGGATCGGCCGTGTAGATACCATCCACTCTGGTCCCTTTCAAAATTACATCTGCCTCAATCTCAATAGCTCTTAAAGTGGCAGCCGTGTCGGTTGTGAAATAAGGATTTCCTGTTCCTCCTCCAAATATTACTACTCTCCCCTTTTGTAAATGGCGAATGGCTTTTCTTCTGATGTAAGGTTCAGCAACTTGTTCCATTTTAATTGCGGTAAGCAACCTTGTTTGGATGTTAATTTTTTCTAGTGCCGATTGCAAAGCCATTCCATTTATGATGGTAGCAAGCATCCCCATATAATCGCCCTGAACTCTGTCAAATCCTGCTCCTTCCGATTGAATTCCTCTATAAATATTGCCACCCCCAATTACAATAGCAACCTCAACGCCAAGAGATGTGATTGCATGTATTTCATTGGCATAATCGGTTAATTTTACCGAATCAATACCGTATTTCTTTTTCCCCATCAAAGCTTCCCCGCTTAATTTTAATAGAATCCTTTTGTATTGCATAGTCTAAAAAAGTTTTTCAAAGATAAATAATTCAGCTAAAGAAAAAATAATGTAGTTTAGAAATTTTGAGCCATAAAAAAGCCACTCTGAAAAAAAGTGGCTTCTTAAAATTATATAAGTGTTTTTTAACCTAATGAAACTCTTTTAAAACTACTAACTTCAACATCACTATAAGTTTTAATGTAATCTGAAACAGATTGTTTTTCATCTTTAATGAAATCCTGATCAAGCAGACACATTTCTTGGTCTAAAGTAGTATTATCTGAAATGTATCGGTCCATTTTGCCAGGAATAATTTTATCTAAAATATGCTCTGGCTTACCTTCTGCTATTAATGCTGTTTTTACAGTTTGTTCTGCTTCTGCCATTACCTCATTTGTTAATTGCGACATAGAAATGTATTGCGGAACATTTTTAAGTTTTTTTCCTAATCTTGCTAACTCTTCATTGTCTTTTTCAATTACAGCAATTCTCGCCTGTGTTTCTGAAGAGACAAATTCTGCATCAAAATCCTTGTAAGATAAAGTAGTTGCCCCCATAGAGGCTACTTGCATTGCCAAATCTTTGGCTAATACCTCCGATTTTTCAACTACATTAGTCAACCCAACCAAAACTGCAATTTTCACCCCATGAATATAAGAGCCAACAAAAGGAGCTTCTACTCTTTCAAAAGCGGAAATTTCTAACTTTTCTCCAATGACTCCTGTCTGTTCAATTAATTTTTCTGCAACAGTCATTCCACCAAAATCGGCTGTCATAAAAGAATCCTTGTCCTTATGATTTAGTGCTATATCGGCAAATTGACTAGTTAATTCTTTGAAAGAATCGTTTTTAGCAACAAAGTCTGTTTCGCAAGCTAATACAATTGCAATACCTGCTGTATTATCTGCATTTATTTTTGTAATTGCCACTCCTTCAGAAACTTCCCTATCGGCACGCTTTGCAGCTACTTTTTGTCCTTTTTTTCTCAGCACATCAATTGCCGCATCAAAATCGCCATTAGCTTCTAATAATGCATTTTTACAATCCATCATTCCTGCACCTGTTTGCCTTCTTAATGTGGCTACATCAGCCGCTTTAATCGCTCCCATTTTTACTTTTCTGTTTTAGTTGTTTCTTCTTTTGTTTGTTTTTCCTTTTTAGCTTTTAGTTTTTTAGCATTTTCCATGGCTTTCTGTTCAACCGCTTTATTTTTTTCTTCTAATCCTTCTGCAACAGCATTGGTAATAATTTCCATTATACACTCAATTGATTTTGTAGCATCATCATTGGCAGGGATAGGAAATTCAACCAGGCTTGGATCTGAATTGGTATCCACCATCGCAAAAGTTGGAATATTTAGCTTTCTGGCCTCAGCAACTGCAATATACTCTTTATTAATATCTACAACAAAAATAGCAGAAGGCATACGATTCATTTTTGAAATACTGCCTAAATTCTTTTCCAATTTTTCTCTAGTTCTTGAAATTTGAAGGCGCTCTCTTTTTGATAAAGTATCAATAGTTCCGTCCTCCTTCATTTTATCAATAGTCTCCATCTTTTTTACTGCTCTTCGGATAGTAACAAAATTGGTTAGCAAACCGCCTGGCCATCTTTCAGTAATGTACGGCATATTGATTCTTTGCACTTTTTCAGCGACAATATTTTTTGCTTGTTTTTTGGTTGCAACGAATAAAATATTTTTTCCTGATTTTGCAATCTGTTTCATTGCAGAGGCAGCCTCTTCAATTTTTGCTACTGACTTATTTAAGTCAATAATATGGATTCCATTTCTCTCCATAAAAACATAAGGGGACATTGCTGGATTCCACTTTCTTTTTTGGTGTCCAAAATGCACACCTGCGTCTAATAGTTCTTTAAAATTCGTTCTTGTCATGTTTACTTTCTTTTAGTCAGCAACCCTTAGGTAGAAGCCTTCTGGCTTGTCCTAAAAGTTTAGATGCTAAACATTGATTAATAATTAAAATTCTATCTTTTAACCCACTGGAATTTCTTCCTTGCTTTCTTTTGTCCGGGTTTCTTTCTTTCCACAACTCTAGGATCTCTCGTAAGTAAACCTTCTGCTTTTAGTGCAGGTCTATTTTCAACATCTAGCTCACATAAAGCCCTGGCAATAGCCAACTTTATTGCATCTGCTTGACCAGTAGTTCCTCCCCCTACAACATTTACTTTTATATCAAATTTACCTTCCATATCTACTACTTGTAATGGTTGATTTACTTTATAAAGCAGTATTTCAGTTGGAAAATATTCTTTACTATCTTTTTTGTTTATGGTAATTTTACCTTTACCAGCCGACATATATATCCTAGCGACTGATGCTTTTCTTCTTCCTATTGTATGAATCGTATCCATATTATTTTAAATCGTTTAAATTTAAGCGTTGTGGTTTTTGTGCCTCTTGCCCATGCTCAGCACCTGCATATATATAACAGTTTTTTAAGATTGCTGCTCCCAATTTATTTTTAGGAAGCATCCCTTTAATGGCATGTTTTACAACTGATGTTTCATCTTTTTTCAGCATCTGAGCAGGTGAGATTCTTTTTTGCCCTCCTGGAAATCCAGTGTGAGAAAAAATTTCTCTTTTTTCCATTTTGTCTCCTGTCATTACAATTTTACCTGCATTAATTACGATTACATAATCACCACAATCAGCATGAGGGGTAAAATTTGTTTTATACTTACCTCTTAAAACTTTGGCAATTTTTGATGCCATTCTTCCAAGAATTTGTCCTTCAGCATTAACTACAAACCACTCTTTGTTTGCTGTCTCTTTATTTGCTGATAATGTTTTGTAACTTAATGTATCCACTATATATATGTTTTTTAGTCCTTTATAAAAGGGCTGCAAAATTACACTTTTTTATATTTCTGCAAAATATTATTACCTATTATTGCTTACAACATTTAACACCTTTCCTATCTTGGTAAAAGCTGTAATTGCTTTATCTAAATCTGCACGACTATGTGCAGCAGAAATCTGAACTCTAATTCTAGCTTTTTCTTTTGGCACAACAGGGAAGAAAAATCCAATAACATAAATCCCTTCATCTAATAATTTATTTGACATTCTCTGAGCTAGTTTTGCATCATAAAGCATTACAGGAACAATAGGATGTACTCCTTCTTTTATATCAAATCCTGCAGCTGTCATTTTCTCTCTAAAATACTGAGTGTTTTCTTCTAACTTATCACGCAAATCAGTAGTATTACTTAATAAATCAATCACCTTAGTTGCCGCACCAACAATAGCAGGCGCTAATGAATTTGAAAATAAATACGGGCGAGATCTCTGACGCAACATATCTACAATTTCCTTACGGCCAGAAGTAAATCCTCCCATTGCGCCACCCAAAGCTTTCCCTAAAGTAGAAGTAATAATATCTACCCTTCCCATTACATCACAATGCTCGTGCGTTCCTCTACCTGTGTTTCCTACAAAACCAGTAGAATGAGAATCATCAACCATAACTAAGGCGTTATATTTGTCGGCCAAATCACAGATTTTATCCAATTGAGCCAAATATCCATCCATAGAGAAAACTCCATCCGTTACAATCACTCTGTTTCTTTGGTTCTGAGAAAGTTTCAATTGATCTTCTAAACTTTCCATATCATTATTTTTGTATCGATATCTTTTTGCTTTACACAATCTAACTCCATCAATAATAGAAGCGTGATTCAACTCATCAGAAATAATAGCATCTTCTGCTGAAAAAAGAGGTTCGAATACTCCTCCATTCGCATCAAAAGCTGCTGCATATAAAATAGTGTCTTCAGTTCCTAAAAAATTTGATAACTTTTCTTCCAAATTTTTGTGTATATCTTGAGTTCCACAAATAAAACGAACGGAAGACATGCCATATCCATGTGTGTCTAAAGTTTCTTTTGCAGCCTGAATCACTTCAGGATGAGAAGATAATCCAAGATAATTGTTTGCGCAAAAATTCAAAACTTCCTCTCCTGTATTTACTCGAATAGAAGCTCCTTGAGGATTCATAATTACTCTTTCATTTTTATACAAACCTTCTTCCTTAATATTTGAAAGTTCTTCTTGTAATTGACTTTGTAGCTTTCCGTACATAATTCTATTTTTTTGGACGGTAAAAGTACACAAATATAAAAAGGAGGCAAAGCCTCCTTTTTATAATATCTTTAATAAATACTTATACCAATCCTTGGTCTAACATAGCATCTGCAACTTTTACAAAACCTGCAATATTAGCTCCTTTTACATAATCAACATATTCTCCTTCATCTCCATATTCTATACAAGAAGAATGAATGTCTTTCATAATTTGTTTCAATTTAGCGTCAACCTCTTCTCTAGTCCAGTTCATTCTGAGTGAGTTCTGGCTCATCTCCAAACCAGAAGTTGCTACCCCACCAGCATTAGATGCTTTTCCAGGAGCAAATAAGATTTTTGCATTTTGGAACACCTCAATTGCTTCAGGTGTAGATGGCATGTTTGCTCCTTCAGAAACTAGCATACATCCATTAGCCATTAAAGTTTTTGCTTCCTCTCCATTTAATTCATTTTGAGTTGCACAAGGTAATGCAATATCACAATTTACTGACCATGGTCTTGCTCCTTCATGGAATTCACAACCAAATTTATCAGCATATTCCTTAATTCTTCCTCTTCTTACATTTTTAAGTTCCATTACAAATGCTAATTTCTCAGCATCAATTCCCTCAGCATCATAAATATATCCTGAAGAATCAGAAAGAGTAACCACTTTAGCTCCTAATTCAGTTGCTTTTTCACAAGCATATTGAGCTACATTACCTGAACCAGAAATAGCAACTACTTTTCCATTAAAGGAATCGCCTTTTTCCTCTAGCATGTTTTGTGCGAAATATACATTTCCGTATCCTGTAGCTTCTGGGCGAATTAAAGAACCACCCCAACTCATTCCTTTCCCAGTAAGTACTCCAGTAAATTCATTACGGATTCTTTTGTACTGACCAAACATATAGCCAATCTCTCTATCACCAACACCTATATCACCTGCTGGAACATCAGTATTTGGCCCAATATGACGACATAACTCCGTCATAAATGATTGGCAAAACTTCATTACCTCATTGTCCGATTTTCCTTTTGGATTAAAATCCGAACCACCCTTGCCACCACCCATTGGCAATGTCGTTAAAGAGTTTTTGAACACTTGCTCAAATCCTAAAAACTTCAAGATAGATAAGTTTACAGAAGGATGAAATCGTAAACCCCCTTTATAAGGGCCAATTGCAGAATTGAATTCAATTCTATATCCTCTGTTTAATTGAATATTGCCTTTATCATCCAGCCAAGAAACCCTGAATGTAATAGCCCTTTCTGGCTCCACCATTCTTTCCAACAACATTTTGTTATTGTACTTTGGATTGGCTTCCATAAAAGGAATAATAACTTCTGCTACTTCTTCAACTGCTTGTAAAAATTCCGTTTCGCCAACATTTTTTGCAGCTACTTCCTTTATAAAATCATGGATTCTTTGTTCCATTTTTTCTTTTTTTATTAAAGTTTTGGTTTACTACATTTTCGGCAAAAGTAAATAGTTTTTATAAAGTAGATGTTTTTTTTAATAAAAATAAGATGCTGCTTACTCCACCTTTTTATACATCTTTCCGGGCAACACCATAATTACTCCTTTAAACTCTAATTGAAGTAACATTTGAGCTACTTTTGATGAAGACCAAGCGATAGTACTAATAATACTATCAATATGCACCACTTCATCCGATAAAATATTTAGTAATCGCCTTTCATCATTTGATAATTCGATTAATAACTTTTGACGCACATTATTTTGTTTGGTTTTTGCATCCCAATTAAGCTCGCGAATAATATCATCTATACTTTCAAGCAAAACTGCTCTTTGGGTTTTAATTAAATAATTACAACCTGCCGATTTCTCATCTTTGGGTTTCCCAGGCATGGCAAATACTTCTCTGTTATAGGAATTAGCAATATTTGCAGTGATTAATGAGCCGCCTCTGTTAGCACTTTCAATTACAATAGTAGCATCCGAAAGGCCAGCAATAATTCTGTTGCGAGAAGGAAAATTTTGCCTTTCTGGCTTTGTTTTGCTTATATAGTCGGAAAGCAATGCTCCGCTATTAAGGATCTCATTAGCAACATTAGTGTGCGAACTAGGATAAATTATATCATGACCATGGGCAAAGACTGCCCAAGTTGGCAATCCATATTTTAGTGCTGCTTTGTGGGCGCAAATATCAATACCGTAAGCCAAGCCGCTTACAATAATGGTATTGAACTGTGCCAATTGCTTTATCATTTTATCACAAAAAATCTTCCCTTCTGTGCTGGCTGTTCTTGTACCAACTATGCTGATAATTTTATCAGCATTAAAATTATTCTCACCCTTATAATATAGTATAAGTGGTCCATCATCACATTGTTTCAAGCGATAAGGATAATTTTTATCGGCATAAAACACCATCTTCACCCCTTGCTTTTCCATAAACGTCAACTCCTGCTCTGCCCTATCCAAAGTATCAGATTCTTTAATTATTTTTGACAGCTTACTTCCTATCCCTGGTATTTTATTTAGTGCTTTTACACCTTCCGAAAACACCGCTTCCGCACTACCACAATAGGCAATCAGTTTTTTACCTATTACATCTCCCACTCCTGAAATTAAGGACACTGCAATTTGATATTTTTTTTCTTCACTCATTTAAGGTTTTGTGTTTTTTTTTATCTTGCAGAAACTTTTTTGGTAAATATATGAGAAAAATATATACTTTATTACTACTAACGTTTTATGTGTTTTCAGTAACTCATGCGCAAACTATTTTAGGAATTGTAGCTGATGATGCTACATATGAAAAATTAATTGGCGTAAATATTATTACACAAGACGGGAAGGGAACTGCAACTGATATTTTCGGTAAGTATTCTTTAAAACTAGAGGAGGGAGCACATCAAATTACTTATCGATATATTGGTTATAAAGATGTTATAAAAGACATTACACTCAAAAATGGAGAACAGAAAACAATTGATATTAAGCTAAAAACAGCAAGCGAACAACTAAGCACAGTGGTGGTTTCTGCTGGGAAATTTGAGCAAAACTTAGAAGAAATTACCGTATCTATGGAAGTGCTAAAGCCTTCCCTTATTGAGAATAAAAATACGACCGATATACAAACTGCATTAGATCAGGTTCCTGGAGTAAACATAACTGATGGACAAGCAAATATTAGAGGAGGTAGCGGTTGGAGTTATGGATCTGGATCTAGAGTATTAGTAATGGTGGATGATATGCCACTTATTTCGGGGGATGCTGGGCAAGTGCAATGGAAATTGATTGCCACCGAAAACATACATCAAGTAGAAGTAATAAAAGGAGCCTCTTCCGCACTTTATGGGTCTTCTGCCTTAAATGGGGTAATCAATATCCGAACTGCTTTCCCTTCACAAAAAGACATTGATAAGAACACAACTTCTTTAGTCTCTAAAGTTTTACCCGGATACACAAAGGTAAATATGCATTTTGGTTTAATTGATAAGCCTAAAAGAGAGGAGATAAATTGGAATGGCGATAAAAGAAGGGCATTTAAGGGTGTTGAATTTTTGCATGCCATGAAATTAAAGAGTCTAGATTTGATATTAGGTGGGAATATTTTTAAAGATGACGGCTACAGAGAAGGAGAGATTACTGATAGAAAAAGATTTAATTTTGGATTAAAATATAAAAACAGAAAAATAAAGGGCCTCAGCTATGGTATTAATGGAAATTTCCTTTTTCAATCCTCTGGAAGTGCAATTATTTGGAATGGCTATGATGAGGCCTACATTCCTTTAAACCATGAGATAACTACAACTAATGGAGATACTTACAATGTGGATCCTTTTATTTCCTATGGTAAAGGAAATAATCGGCATTCTTTGCGTACGCGTTATTTAATGGTAATAAACGATAATAGCACAAAAGGTACTGATGCCGGACAGGATAATGAATCTGAAATTTATTATACCGATTATCAGTGGCAGAAAAATTTAGAAAAGCGGAATTTGAGAATAACCACTGGAACAACCAATGAAATGGTTTTAGCTCGCTCTGATTTGTTTAATGGCAATAACAATAGAACAAACCATTCTGTTTATACCCAAATTGACAAAAAATGGAACCGTTTGAATCTATCCTTTGGGGCTCGTTTTGAATATTTTAGCATATCTTCTGAAGAAAAATATTTGATAGCAGGAGATTCTATTAATTTCTTTGAGGCAAGTAAACCCGTTTTTAGGGCAGGAGCAAATTATAAAGTGGGGGAAGAAACTTATCTTAGAACTTCTTGGGGGCAAGGTTTTCGATTTCCATCCATGGCTGAATTATTTATATCCGCAGAAGTTGTTCCTGGGATGTTTGTATATCCAAATCCTGAGTTAAAAGCAGAAAGTGGATGGAGTGCAGAAGTTGGCATAAAACAAGGGGTTAAAATTGGGAAATGGATGGGCTATTTGGATGTTGCCGCTTTTTTGATGCGATATAATGATATGATGGAATTTAGTTTTGGTTATTGGAAAAATCCATTAAACTCAGATGAAGGACTTGGATTTAAATCTGTAAATGTTGGGGAGACACAAATAAGTGGGATTGAGTGTAGCATTAGTAGCTCTGGAGAAATAACAAAAGATTTAAAAATCAATATCCTTGCTGGTTATACTTATTTAAATCCTATTTCATTAAATCCTGACGAACCATATTTTACAAATATAATTGGGTCTGATACAGTATTGATTACATACAATAGTAGTAGTTCCGATTCTTCAATTTTGAAATATAGATATAGACATATTGCAAAATTAGATGCCGAAATAGTGTATAAGAAAATTACTTTGGGGGCAAGTTTTAGATTTAACGATTTTATGCGAAATGTAGATAAAATATTTGCATCTGAAGAGTTTTCTTATTTTGTTCCAGGTATTATTGAAGCACGGGAAAAATTCAAAAGGGGAGATTTCATTATTGATAGCCGAATTGCTTATCAGCTGACTAAAAATTTGAGGATGGGAATTATTGTAAATAATTTGCTCAACCGAGAGTATATGTCGCGCCCTGCAGACATGAAAAGCCCAAGAACATATGCCATACAACTGAGCATGAAAATTTAAGAAATGAAAATTTTAGGAATTATTCCTGCCCGTTACAATTCTAGCCGTTTCCCTGGTAAACCCCTTGCAGATGTTGCTGGGAAAAGCATGATACAAAGAGTGTATGAGCAAGCTAAAAAATGCGATTTGCTTTCTGCTGTTTTTGTAGCCACTGATAATGATAGAATTTTTGATGCTGTAGAAACATTTGGAGGAAATGTAAAAATGACTGGCAAGCATAATTCTGGCACAGAAAGATGTAATGCACTTTATAAAGACTTAAAAAAAGAATTTGATATCATTATTAATATTCAAGGGGATGAGCCATTTATAAATCCAGAGCAAATCACGCAAGTTGCTAACTGTTTTACAGATAAAAATACTGGCATTGCCACACTTGTTAAGAGTATTAAAAATGCTAATGAGCTAATAGGCGAAAACACAGTAAAAGTAGTTTTTGATGAAAAGAATTTTGCATTAAATTTTAGTCGATTGCCAATCCCCGAACCTAAAACCTTTGATGTTGAAAGATGGTTTATACATAATAAATTCTACAAACACATTGGAATTTACGGCTATCGTGCTGCTATTTTAGAAAAACTTTGCAAGTTAAATCCAACTAAAAATGAAATTACTGAAAAATTAGAGCAATTGCGCTGGCTAGATAACAACTACAAAATAAAAGTAGAAATAACGACATTGGAGAGCCAATCAGTGGATGTTCCAAAAGATATTGAAAATTTGAAATTTTAATTATTTTTTAAGTAATTTAGCATTTGAAAATGAACCAACCGATAGAACACCATATTTCCGATTTACTTTATTTGCACGATTGTGTAGTCATCCCAGATTTTGGGGGGTTTGTCGGCAACAAAAAATCGGCTTTCATCCATCCTATTTCAGGAATCATATATCCGCCATACAAACAGCTCCTTTTTAATAAAAACTTAGTAGAAAATGATGGCCTTTTGGTAACCCATATTGCCAAAATGGAAGGGATTGATTTATCAGAAGTTAGTAGTATTATTGAAGATTTTATCAAAAATATTAATAATGAATTGACAGTAAGAAGCGCTTTCAAAATCAATAAAATTGGCACTTTTACAAAGGGAAGAGAAGGGAATATTTCTTTTCAGCAAAACAAAAATTACAACTATAACTTAGCATCTTTCGGCATGCAAGCCAATCATAAAGCCAAAAAGGTAGAACACACTATCAGCCAAGATAAAGAGGTGATTTTAAAATCAATTAGGCAAAAAGATTTCGGAAAAACTATCAGAAGGGCAGCAGCTGTTCTTATTCCTCTTATTGCTCTATCTCTAATTGGAATTACACAAGAGGAAAATATCAATAAGGTGTACTCGCAAATGGCAAATTTGAATCCTTTTGCAAATAATATAACTGAAATTGTAGTAGATAATCCTACTAAAACAAAAATAGAAAGTCCAATTGTAGAAATAGTATTAGAAGAAAAAGTGGAGGTGATTGTACCAAAAGAAGAAATAATTACCCCAATAATAAAAGAGCAACACACATATTATATTATTGCTGGGGCTTTTGCTGAAAGGAAAAATGCTGATAAATTATTACGAAAACTAAAAAGCTGGAATTATAATGCTTCTATTGTTAAACATGGTCATTTAAATCGTGTTGCTTATAATAGCTATACTAGCAAAGAAGAAGCACTTTTAATCTTGAAAGAAATACGAATTGCCAACCAATCAGCTTGGCTACTTACCAACTAAAATGCAAGTAAAAACTCCAAAAGAAAGTAGAGCAACTCTTACTGAGATTGTGTTGCCTAACGATACAAATAACCTAAATAATTTGATGGGAGGTCGGCTTTTACACTGGATGGATATTGCAGCTGCTATCACAGCTCATAGACATTGCAACCGAACTTGTGTGACGGCTTCCGTAAACAATGTGTCATTCGAACATCCTATTCCGAAAGGAAGCATTGTTACATTAGAAGCGAATATTTCCAGAGCATTTTCTTCCTCTATGGAAATATTTATTGACGTCTGGATTGAGGATACATTATCCGGGGATAAAACAAAATGCAATGAGGCTATTTACACCTTTGTAGCTGTTGATGCTATGGGAAAACCATCAAAAGTTTCAGAAGTCAGTCCGGAAACAGCATTGGAAAAGAAACGATTTGAAGGAGCTCTAAGAAGAAGGCAACTATCACTTATTTTGGCGGGAAAATTAAAGGCTAATGACGCCTCTGAACTGAAGGCGCTATTTAGCCAGAAATAAATTCTCGTCTATTTTATTCATGCAGTCAAAATGTCCTTTTGGACATTTTTCGAACCCAATTTTCGTACAAGGTCTGCACGATAAATCTTTAAGCTCAATTATCTTGGAGCTAACATCTGACAAATAAGGAGTCATCCCAAAAGCAGGAATAGTATTACCCCAAACTGAATAAATTTTCTTTTTGAAAGCGGCAGCAATATGCATCATTCCGGTATCGTGCGATATCACATATTTTGCATTTTTTATAATAAAAGCAGACTGCCCAATACTATATTTTCCACAAGCATTTTTTGTATTTGATGTTGTAGCAACAATTTTTTCTGCTGTCAAAAAATCTTCTTTTCCACCAATCAGAATTATTTGATTGTTCAGTTTATTACAAATAGAAATTATCTTTCCTGTTGGTAATTTTTTGGTTTCATGCTTTCCGCCAATTGCAAAAACAATATATTCAATTGGCAAATTTTCAACTTTATCTTTATCCATTAGGAGAAAATCTATCCCCAAATTATCATTTGTAATTTCAAGGTGTTTGATTGTTTCCAAATACCTATCAACAATATGAATATTTGGTAAAATATTAATTTTGAAAGTAGTCAAAAGCCATTTTTGAATATTTAACTTTCTAAAATTTTTTGATTTTACACCTAATTTTAATTTCAGGGAAAGCGTACGGAAGTTGTGATGCAAGTCAATAAGCAAATCATACTTTTCTTTTTTTAGCTGAGATAAAACCTCCTCTATATTTTTATCTATTAAATGTAAATTATCAATATAAGGATTATTCACTAAAATACATTTGTACCTACTGAAAGTAAGAAAATGAACCTCAGCATTTATCTGTTTTTTCAATACTCTCACAACTGGAGTTGTAAGCACTATATCGCCAATGGAAGAAAAACGAACTACTAATATTTTTAATGGTTTTTGCACTGGGGGTAAAACTAATTATTTTATTCTAATTTTGCGCCCATGAAATTTATTGATACGCACACCCATCTTTTTTTAAACCAATTTGATAAAGATATTGACTTGGTAATTAACAATGCGATTGCCAGTGGTATAAATAAAATGTTTTTACCAAACATAAGTTCAGAAACTACAAATTCCATGATGGAATTGTGCAGAAAATATCCTGAAAATTGTTTTGCAATGATGGGCTTACATCCTTGTGATGTAAAAAAAGAAAGTATTGACAAGGAGCTTTTACATGTGGAGCAGATGCTGGAAAAAAATAAATTTATTGCAGTTGGCGAAATTGGTTTGGACCTTTATTGGGACAAAACTACTTTGAATATTCAAAAAGAAGCTTTTGAAACTCAAATAAAATTGGCAAAAAAACACCAATTACCAATTGTAATTCATGTTCGGGAATCTTTTAATGAGGCCATTGAAATAGTGGAAAAATTAAATGATGATAGTTTGAGTGGCGTATTCCATTGCTTTACAGGAGATGTGGGAGATGCCAAAAAAATTACTGATTTGGAGAATTTTTATTTTGGAATTGGTGGCGTATTAACATTTAAAAATTCAGGATTGGAAAATACAATAAAGGAAATTGACATAGAATATCTTATTTTGGAAACTGATTCGCCTTATTTGACACCAGCACCATTTAGGGGTAAAAGAAATGAGAGCAAATACATCATAAATATTGCTGAAAAATTAGCTGAAGTAAAAGGCGTTTCTTTGGATAAAATTGCAGAAATAACAAACAAAAACGCAAGCAATTTGTTTAAGCTTCTTTAAAAAGCACAGCAATAAAATTTTGATAGTTTTGCAAGAATTTTGGTGAGGTGGCCGAGTGGCTGAAGGCGCACGCTTGGAAAGCGTGTAAACGGGAAACTGTTTCGGGGGTTCGAATCCCTTCCTCACCGCAAAATATTAATCGTTTTCAATATTGAAAAAGTTTATTGTTTAACCCAATTACATAAGAGTTTGAATTTACTCTTTACAAAATGAATACTAAAAATAAAATCCACTTCCAACAGAAAATGCTAAACCCCATTTTCTTTAAATTATTTTTAATCTTAAAACTACCATTAGCATTTTTAGCTGGAGTTAGACTAAAATCTTTAAACGATACCCATGCTACAATACAACTAAAGTATAGTTTTTTAAATAAAAACCCTTTTAAATCTATTTATTTTGCAGCCCTATCTATGGCGGGAGAGTTGGCTTCTGGCATATTAGCGGCAAGCTTTATTTACAAAAACAATCCAAAGATCTCAATGTTAATTGTAGGGGTTAATATTGAATTTTCAAAAAAAGCAGTTGGACTTATTAGTTTCACCTGTAGTCAGGGAAAAGAGATAGAAAATTGTATAAATAAAAGTATCATTACAAAAGAAGGGCAAACCATAGATATAATAACTACCGCAACTGATAATGAAGGTGATGTTATAGCTATTTTTAACATAAGATGGTCTTTTAAGTCAAAATAATTGCTTCAATTTTAGATAAGATTATATTAATTCACCCCACAAAATGTGCTGGCACTACTATCTCCGAGAAACTGTTTAAATTAAAAGGATTCTCTGATAAAAAAAGTCAATTACGAATTGGAAAGAATTATACATTGCTTATCCAAAAACTGCACAGATAATATATAAAATATATAAAAAGGACTTTGAGATGTTTGGGTATGAACTTATAGCCCCTGATATTGTTATGTGAGAAGCTATTTTAAGATTTGGTTTGTATGTTCTTTTGTTTTTACTTTTGTAATAATATCCTCTATAACTCCCTTTTCATCAATCACAAAAGTTGTCCTATGTATTCCATCATACTCTCTTCCCATAAACTTCTTAGGGCCCCATACTCCATAAGCATTTAACACCTCCTTGCTCTTATCAGAAATTAACGGGAAAGGTAACTCATGTTTTGCTATAAATTTCAGATGTCTTTCTGGGCTATCAGCAGAACAACCCAAAACTACATATCCATTATCCAATAAAAGCTGGTAGTTATCCCTTAAATTACAAGATTGCATAGTGCAGCCAGGAGTCATGTCTTTTGGATAAAAATACAATATAACTTTCTTTCCTTTAAACTGACTTAAAGTAATTACTTCTCCATTTTCATCAATGGAATTTATTGCAGGTGCTATATCTCCTATATTTAGCATAATTGTTTGTTTTTGATTGTCATCATTTTGAGCACAAGCAGTAAATGTAAATAAAGCTATACATGCTATTATAAATCGGTTCAACATTTATAAAGTACCTCTTCTTTCTTGTTCTGCCTCAATAGATTCAAAAAGAGCTTTAAAGTTCCCTTTTCCAAAAGATTGAGCCCCCTTTCTTTGAATAATTTCAAAAAAGAGTGTTGGTCTATCAGTTAATGGCTTGGTAAATATTTGTAATAAATACCCCTCATCATCTCTATCAACCATAATACCATGTTGTTTCAAAATACTCATATCTTCCTCTATTTCTCCCACTCTTCCTCCAACAGTATCATAATATGTTCCTGGAACATATAAAAACTCTACTCCTCTTTTCTTCATTTCAGAAACAGTAAAAACAATATCATCAGTTGCTACTGCAATATGCTGGCAACCTGGTCCGCCATAGAAATCTAAATATTCTTCAATTTGTGATTTCTTTTTCCCTTCAGCTGGCTCATTTATTGGGAATTTAATTCTCCCGTTTCCGTTAGTCATTACCTTACTCATAAGTGCAGTGTATTGAGTAGAAATATCTTTATCATCAAAAGTAATTAGGTTTGCAAAGCCCATAGTTTCATTATAAAATTTTGCCCAAATATTCATCTCTCCCCAGCCTACATTACCTACCATATGATCAATATATTTTAATCCACAAGTAGTTGGATTATAAGAAGATTCCCACCTTTCAAATCCTGGAATAAATACTCCATTGTAGTTTCTACGTTCTACAAAAATATGAACCGTATCACCATAAGTATGGATTCCAGATCTTACAACTTCTCCATTATCATCTTTTTCTGTTCTTGGCTGAAAATAAGATTTAGCTCCTCTTTTAGTAGTTTCCTCCCACGCTTTTTTTGCATCCTCAACCCAAAGAGCAATAACTTTAACTCCATCGCCATGTTTTGTAATATGATCATCAATAAAAGTGCTCTCAGGTCCTGGCAGAGGAGTTGTAAAAACTAATTTAATTTTATCTTGTACTACCACATAGGATGTTCTGTCCTTCATTCCTGTCTCTAATCCAGCATATGCAAGAGATTGAAATCCAAGAGCTGTTTTATAAAAATGGGCCGCTTGTTTTGCATTCCCTACATAGTATTCAACATAATCCGTTCCCATAATTGGCAAGAAATCTTCTGCTTCAGAGAATATCTTTTCTAATCCGTAATTAAAATTCTTTACTTGTGTTAAATCTTTCATTTATTTATTTTTATTTCCAACTTTTATAATAATCATCTACTTCTAGTTTCAGTGCTTCTTCTGTAATCATAACCGGATTAAAAGGATCAATCATTACAGCAAGTTCATCTGTAGAATTTTTTCCAACACTTCTTTCAATTGCTCCTGGATGAGGCCCGTGAGGAATTCCTCCAGGATGTAAGGTTATCTGACCTTTTTGTATATTATTTCTACTCATAAAATCCCCATCCACATAATATAATAGCTCTTCCGAATCAATATTAGAATGATGATAAGGAGCGGGGATTGCCTCCGGATGATAGTCATATAATCTTGGCACAAAAGAACATACTACAAAACCTGAAGCTTCCCATTGCTGATGGATTGGGGGTGGTAAATGAACCCTTCCTGTAATTGGTTCAAAATCAAAAATTGAGAATGCATATGGGTAATGGAACCCATCCCAACCTACTGCATCAAAAGGATGATTCGCATGTGTATATCCCCAAAGTACCCCTTGTTTTTTTGATAAAACTTTAAACTCCCCCTCTTCATCATGTGTTTCTAAATTCTCTGGTAATCTGAAATCTCTTTCACAAAATGGAGAATGCTCTAAAAGCTGACCAAAATTATTTCTATATCTATTAGGGGTTAATATTGGTGAAAAAGACTCTACAAAAAGTAATCTATTTTCTTCTGTTTGAAAATCAATCTGATAAGTTACTCCCCTTGGAATTATTAAATAATCTCCATATTTAAAGTCGATATTTCCATACATTGTTCTAAGTTTTCCATTTCCCTCGTGTACAAATAGCATTTCGTCTGCATCTGAATTTCTGAAAAAATAATCTTTAGAGAACGACTTAGGGCGAGCTAAACCAATATGTAAATCATTATTTACAAAAAGAACCTTCCTGCTGTCAATATATTCATTTTCTTCCGGTATTGAAAACCCTTGAAAGCTCATTGCTTTCATATTTTTTTCGATTGCAATTTGAGGTGTTGTGTCTTTTATTTTTTTTACCTCTGAAACCACAGTAGGTGGGTACAAATGATAAATTAAAGATGACATCCCAGAAAATCCTGCTGTTCCAAAAAGCTCCTCTTGATACAAGCCACCATCATCTTTTTTAAAAGTAGTATGTCTTTTATGTGGCATTTTACCCAACTTATGATATCTTGGCATTTTATATTGTTTTGTGCAAATATATGATATAAAACATAAACAAAAGATGATTTTTGTATATCCTAAAAATTAAAATTATATTTTTGCAGTAAATGAAACTAATCACCTATAAAAAAGAAGATTCTAATCAGCATCAAATAGGTGTTTTAAAAAATAATATAGTTTATAATCTGAATAAGTATTATGGAAATATTTCAATCATTGAATTAATCCAAAAGGATAATTATCAAAATCAAATAGCTGAATTTATTTTGAATGGAGATTGCCTTAAGAATGATCTTAATAACATTACTCTTCTATGTCCAATCCCAAATCCAAATTCACTTAGAGACGCTTATGCATTTAGACAACATGTCGAAACCTCAAGAGCAAATAGAGGGGCTGCAATGATTCCAGAATTTGATCAATTTCCAGTTTTTTATTTTTCAAATCATAATGCGATTTTTGGAACAAATGAAAATATTGAACTAATGCCTGACCATCTTGAGAAGCTAGATTATGAACTAGAATTTGCAATCGTAATTGGAAAGGCTGGGAAAAATATATTAGCTAAGGATGCCGACAAACATATTGCCGGTTTTACAATTTTAAATGATCTGAGTGCAAGAACATTGCAAATGGAGGAAATGAAATTAAATTTAGGGCCTGCAAAAGGAAAGGATTTTGCCAATATCTTAGGCCCATGTTTAGTTACACCTGACGAACTAGAGCACAAGAGTATCGACACCCCCTCAGGGAAAAAATACAATTTGGAAATGAAGTGTTTTGTAAATGGGGAACTACTTTCTAAGGGAAATACGAAAGATATGAATTGGACATTTGCCGAAATAATTGAAAGGGCTTCTTATGGAGTAGAGCTTTATCCAGGAGATGTAATAGGGTCCGGGACGGTAGGGACAGGATGTTTGTTAGAGTTAAATGGAACTAAAAAAAGAGAAACTCCAAACTACTCAGAAAGATGGATAAAAGAAGGTGATGAAATTGAAATGCAAATTGAGGGGATTGGGGAAATAAAAAACAAAATCATGAAAGTTGCAACTAGCCACTCTATTTTAAAACTTAAAAAATGATTAAAACTTTAGACATAACAAAAGGAGAAACTGAAGGTTTGTACGGTTTTCTTTCATCTGCAGTAACGCCAAGGCCAATAGCATTGGTGAGTACAATTGACAAAGATGGAAATAGAAATCTAGCTCCTTTTTCCTTTTTTAATGTTTTTTCTGTAAATCCTCCTATCTTAATTTTCTCTCCTGTAAAAAGTGGGCAATTTGGCACCAACAAACATACTTTAGAAAATGTGTTAGAGATTAAAGAATGTGTTGTTGGATTAGTAACTGAACAAATTGCACAACAAGTTTCTTTATCTTCTTGTAGTTACGATAAAGGGGTTAATGAATTTGAAAAAGCAGGACTTACTGAAATAAAATCTGATTTAGTTTCTCCCTATAGAATCGGAGAATCTCCTATAAATTTTGAATGTAAAATAAATGATATTATTGTTTTAGGAGAAAGAGGTGGAGCGGGAAGTTTAGTGCTCTCTGAAATTTTAAAAGTGCATATTGATGAAAATGTTTTAGATGAAAATGAGGATATAGATCCTTTTAAACTAAAAATTGTAAGCCGACATGGATCAGATTGGTACGGAAAAACTACCAACGAATCTTTATATAAAATTACAAAGCCTATTTCAAAATTGGGGATGGGTATTGATAATTTACCTGAGGAAATTAGAAATTCAAAGATTTTAACTGGAAATGAGTTGGCTATTTTAGCTTCTTCAGAAGATGTTCCTAAAAAAGAGCTTTTCCCTCTAAGAGAAAATAAGTCCTTAAAAGAAAAACATATTTTAGCCAAAGAATTTTTAAGTCAAGAAAAAACAAAAGATGCTTGGCAAATCTTATTATAAACTTATTAACTAAAACTAAATATTATGTCATTCAAATTACCAAAATTACCGTACGCATATGATGCGTTAGAGTCTCATATTGATGCAAGAACTATGGAAATACACCATAGCAAACATCATAATGGATATACCAATAATTTAAATAATGCAATTGCTGGAACCGATATGGAGGGAAAATCTATTGAAGAAATATGTGCAACTCCAGGATTAAATGGAGGAGTACGGAATAATGGGGGCGGATACTATAATCATTGCCTATTTTGGGAGATAATGTCTCCAAATGGAGGTGGTAATCCTACAGGAGAAATTGCTGAAGCAATCAATGCCAAATTTGGAAGTTTTGATAACTTTAAAGATGAATTCTCCAAAGCTGCAGGAACAAGATTTGGATCAGGATGGGCTTGGCTGTGTGTTTGTGAGGAAGGAAAGCTGTGTGTTTGCTC
>Ga0187827_10000367_pt1 | contig 72149 bp, 58 predicted proteins | sample ETNtaG_39_FD_167969 | JGI IMG/M metagenome (GOLD analysis project Ga0187827, IMG submission 167969) | Marine microbial and viral communities from oxygen minimum zone, Eastern Pacific Ocean - ETNP2014_SV_150_PacBio MetaG (Illumina Assembly) | ecosystem: Environmental > Aquatic > Marine > Hypoxic... | reverse complement strand
TCTCGTCAACGAGGTGCTTCTCATCGGGCCTTTTGGCCTGCTCTGGGGTGTGACTTGGAGACGGGGGCGTGATGACTCGCCAGGCCACTTCGTCGCTCTCGCCGGTCTCGGTGGTGCGGCGCTGGTCCTGGTCCACTATATCAGCATGGCCGGTCGCGACTGGGACCTCATGTCCTTCCCGAGTCTGGCAATAGCCCTGTTTGGCTGTCTGTGCATCGTCCGACGGCCTGATCATCGCTCTGTACTGCGACAGGTTCGCTGGATCGTGCTCCCGGTCATGCTGCTGCATACTGGACTGTGGATCGGCATCAACCACAATCCGGATCGCGCCGTCGAACGGCTCGGCAACTTGCTGCGCTACACACCGAACCAGCCGCTCCACTATCAGCACTTTGTGCGCGGTCACTACCTGCTGAACGTACACGAGAACAGCGCGGACTCAGCGGCGGCGACGTTCCGGCTGGCCCTGGACGAGACACCACCCGATGACCTGATCAACCAGAGACGCTACCGGAAAAACCTGGCCCAGGCACTTGTTGCGGCACAGAGATACGACGAGGCGATCTCGTGGTTCGATCTGGCCTATGCCGGGCAGAGGCAGCTGGTGGCCGCAAGTACCGATCTGGCCTTCCATGCGGGGTGGATCGGTGCGCTCATCGAGAGAGCACGCAACCGGCAGGGAGCTGGCGCAGATGCCTTCACTGACCTCGAGCAGGCGATCCGCAAGGCGCGAAGTGTTGTGGCCACCCATGGGTCCACCCGGATTTCTACGCTTCTGGGACGTGCCCTGCATCTCGCAGGTCGACCTCAGGAGGCGATCGATGTCCTTGCGGAGGTCACTGGTCAGGAGCAGCACGGCGAGGAATCGGCCAGGGTACTTGTGTTTCTTGCTGAGAGCCTGCAGGCAACCGGGAGACGGGCTGAGGCCATCGAACGATTGGGGCAGGCCCTGCAGACCAGCAGCCACAGTTCTGATATCCACTTCAACTTGGGAAACCTGTACTTCACCGATGGCCAACTCGAGCGGGCGATCAAGAGTTACACCACGGCGATCGATCTGAGGTCCAACGAGCCGCGGTTGTACGTTAATGCGGCCAGGGCGCATGTTGCGCGTGGTGATCTGAACGCAGCGGCGAGGACCTTCCGTACAGGCCTTGAACGATGCCAGAGTGCCAGACTCTACCAGGGCTACGGCGACCTTCTCATGCAGAGGGGCGATTTCACCGGCGCCCTCGATGCGTACAGGAGTTCTCTGAAACTGGCGCCGGATAACGACGACGCGACGAACAGCCTCGGATGGTGCTTCTACAAGACGGGCAGACTGAACAAAGCTGCAGTCTTTTTTCGCTCTGTCCTCGAGCGTTCGATGCATGCACAGTTCAACTTCGCGCTCGTGCTGTTGGCTCAGGGAGAGCACCAGGCTGCTGCTGACGCCTATGCGACGGCCTTGGAGGAACACGGGGTGCAGATAGCGCAACAGATCGGCGCAGTTGGCGACCTTCAGGAATTGGTCGATCGTGCGGGCAACTCGCCGGAACTCGAGGAACTGCTACGAATGATGGCAGCCCCTCCATAGCGTTCATGGTCACTCGGGCGCTCGACCGTGGCGAATGCCGCGTGCCTGGCCTTCCCGTCCACTCACACACGGCGAGCCCCGTGGGGGCCTACGGCTACAGCTTCAACCGCTTGAATATCCGCTCCGGGATCAGCCGGATCACGAGCAACAGCCAGCGCCAGAACCAGGGCGTGTAGAGCACGTCCCGTCTCTGCTTCCAGGCACGCAGGATATCGGCTGCCACACGCTCCGACGGGGCCACCAGGAACATGCCCTCCTTGCCCTGTGTCATCGGGGTGTCGACGAATCCAGGTTTCACTGTGAGCACGTGTACTCCTGTCGGTGCCAGGCGGTTCCGCAGTCCTTGCAGAAAGGTCGACAACCCCGCCTTGGCCGCTCCGTACGGGTAGTTCGACTGGCGGCCGCGATCGCCGGCGACGGAGCCGATGCAGATGATGCCACCCTCGCCGCGACTCTCGAAGTCGTTGGCCAGATGGGCCAGGCAGACGGCGGCGGCGGTGAAATTCGTCGTCAGCGTCTGCACCATCTGCGACGTGTCCGTGCGTTCTGCGTGGGCCTCACCCATCACACCGAAGACGCAGACGACCAGATGGAACTGGCCGGCGTCCGAGCGTACACGGTCTGCCAGGGTTGCGTGGTCGTCGAGGGCGAGGGCGTCGAATTCGAGCAGGTCCACGATCCGTTCGGTGCGCAGTCGCAGATCGGCGGCCACAGGCTCCAGCGTGCTGCTGCGTCGCGCCGCCAGCACGAGGTCCCAGCCCTGCCGCGCCAGCCCCTCGGCAATGGCCTGGGCGATGACGGAACGAGCGCCGAGAATGAGGGCCCGGCTCCCCGGGGCGACACTCATGACAACCCCAGACGGTCGGATTGCAGCGAACGGAAGCGACCCTGCGGGTCGACCTGTCGTCGCAGTCGGCGGAATTCTTCGAGACGTGGATACATGGCAGCGAACTGATCCTGAGTGATAACGGAGTCCTTGGCGAGATAAACGCGACCACCCGCAGCGATGATGTCGTCGGTGGCGGCGCGCACGGCCTCTTCGATGGCGTCCGTGCGGGGAAAGTCGAGGGCGAGAGTGTAACCCGGCAACGGGAATCCGAGGGGGCCGGACGGGTGATCGCCGAAGGTCTTGAGCACCGCCAGGGCACACGGAGCGGCGCGATTCGTCCGTTCGAGGGCCGCTGCCATCACCGCCTCGCCGTCGACTCCGGGCACGGCGAACTGGAACTGCAGAAAGCCGCGTCGACCGTAGAGCCGGTTCCAGCCATCGATCGCGTCGAGGGGATAGAAATACGGGTCGTAATGCACAGTGGCTGCAACCCGTCGACGCCACTGCATGCCATGCTTGGCCCGGTTGACCAGATGCAGTCCGGGACGCACCACCAGGTTCATCGGCAGGTCCGGTACCGACAGCCGCGGCGGGCGGTGCAGCGGCTGCAGGCGTCCGTCTTCGGCGTGGGCTCCGAGCATGACCTGACCTCGGCCTCGACCACGTCGCGTCAGGGTGTCGATCCAGGCGACGGAGTAGGGGTAATCGTCCTGGGTTTCGCACAGCACACGGCAGGTCTCCGAGAGGCTGCCAGTACGGAGGCTGACATTCTTTACAAAGACAGAGTGCACGGGCTGCAGACGGAGGTCGACGGCGTAGATGACGCCGGTCAGGCCCATGCCACCCATGGTCGCCCAGAACAGCTCGGCATGGTCCTCGCGGGAACAGGTGACCAGGCTGCCATCAGCCAGCACGATCTGCAGCGTCTCCACGAATGCCGAAAGGGAGCCGACACCGTGATGGTTCTTCCCGTGGACATCGGCGGCCACACAACCGGCCAGCGTCGGAAACTTGGTGCCCGGAGTGACGGGCAGGAACCAGCCTCGGGGCAGGGCGAAGTCAATCACCTTGTCGAGGGTGGTCCCACCCTGGGCGCGGAGTCGTCCCGTCTGAGCATCAAAGCTCAACAGGTGGCCGAGCGACGGGCCGCTGAGGATCCGCGCCGCCAGGGCGGCGTCGCCGTAGCTCCGGCCGAGCCCACGGGGGATCAATGCCTTTCGGGTATCCCGGAGGCAGGCGCGTACCCCCTCCAGGTCACGTGGCTGGTCGATCTCGGCGCTGAGCCGGGGATGGCGGCCCCAGCCGCTGACGATCTGGTTCATGGCATCACGGGGTTTCGAGGTTGACTCACCTTCCGTAGATAACCCCGTCCCGTACCCGGAGCAAGGCCGGGTCGCGCGCTTGGCGCTGCAGAGGGGGGCCAGTACATTCATATCCTCAATTCCCGCAGCTACTTACTCGCATGATGTGGACCGCCTTGGACCTGTCTGGACACACCCTCTTCGCCCTCAGCCTCGTGGCCCTCGCCCTAGGTCCCGCCGCCTACGGTGCGGCTCGAGTCGCCGGGCATATGATGGCCGCCCTGGATGGGTTCGTCTTCGTCGCCATCACCGGCCTCGTCGTCATCCATATCGTACCCGAGAGTGTCGAACTGGCAGGCTGGCTCGCCGTGGCCGGTGTCGTGATCGGCATCTGGCTGCCAACTCTGATCGAGCACCGCCTGCGTTCGATGGCGCGGCAGGTACATGTCGTTACCCTCGTACTCGGCCTCATCGCCATCGCCGCCCACGCCTTCACCGATGGCCTCGCCCTGGGTACGGACACCGGCGCCCAGGGCCGTTCCCACATGCTCCCCATGGCCGTCGTCGTTCACCGTCTGCCCGTAGGCCTCACCGTCTGGTTTCTGCTGCGCCCTCTGTATGGCCGGCGTATGGCCACTGCCGCCCTCGGACTGATGGCTGCGGCGACGACGGCGGGTTTTCTCTCCGGCGGAGCGGTGCCTGCCACTCTCGAGAGCCGTATCTGGGGACTCTTCCAGGCCCTGGTGGCCGGATCGCTGCTGCACGTCGTCCTCCACCGTTCCTATCCGGTGACGGCCGGATCCGTAGCGGCCGCGACACGTCGCTGGCAGTCCGGACTCGGTGCTGTCGCCGGACTGCTGTTGCTGGGCACGACGATGACCGGACACGATCTGGGTCCCAGCATAGCCGGGGGAGTCCACGTGTTCTACACGCTGGCGCGCGAATCGGCGCCCGCCCTGCTGTTTGCCTACGTCGCCGCGGGTCTCGTCTACAGCCTCATGCCCCGGGGCACGGTGCAGTGGATGGGGCGCGGCTCGAGCCTGTCGCAGGCGCTGCGAGGTATGGGGTTCGGTCTGCCCCTGCCGATCTGCTCGTGTGGTGTCGTGCCGCTTTACCGGTCCCTCGTCGTGGCCGGCGTACCGGCCACGGCGGCCATGGCCTTTCTCGTGGCCACGCCTGAGTTGAGCCTCGACGCGATTCTGATCTCCCTGCCCCTGCTCGGCGGTGAGTTCACCATCGTCCGCGTTCTGGCTGCGGCCGTGGTGGCTCTGTGTACGGGCTGGATCGTCGGTCGCTACGCCCGCAACCTTGGGGCGCGTCACAACGGCCAGGACGTGGTGGCGCCCACGCAGCCGCTGTGGCAACGTCTGCGCCAAGGTCTTGCCCAGGGCCTCGGAGAAGTCGTCGACACGACGGCGCCCTGGATCCTCGTCGGTCTGGGGCTGGCAGCGGTAGCCCATACTCTGGTCGGCGGGCGCTGGGATGCCATCGTGCCCGCCGGACTCGAGGTCGAATTCTTCGCTTTGCTGGGTATGCCGGTCTATGTCTGCGCCTCCGGTGCCACGCCGCTGGTGGCCGTCCTCATCCACAATGGTGTGTCCCCTGGCGCTGCCCTGGCCTTTCTGCTCACGGGCCCGGCGACCAATCTGACGACCCTGGGTGTGCTGACACGGCTGCACGGTCGTCGCATCGCTCTGATGTTCGGTGGCAGCGTCGTCGGCTTCTCTCTGCTGCTGGGGCGTACCGTGAATGCCCTGACGGATGTGAAAGGTGTGGTGCCCGATCTGGCTGTCCATCACGAGAGCGGTTTCGGATGGCTCGACGTGGCCCTGGCCCTGCTCACGGTGCTGTTCCTGGTTTCACTCGTTCGCCAGGGACCGCGCGCCTTTGTCGGCGAGTTGTTCGAAGCGGATGGGGATGGCGAGTCGGGACACGACCACGATGAGGACGACTCTTGCTGTGAGGACGGCAACGACGAGGACAGTTGCTGCCAGGACACCTGTTGCGCAGCGGGGGAGTCGGTGCCGGAGGCGGCAATGTCCGCGGTCGCCGCCGACTCGGCGACCACTACCGAGACAGAGCCCTGATGGAGGACCGTGACCGGTTGCTGGCCGGACGCCACGCCGATCCCTTCGCCTACCTGGGGATCCACGCTGATCCCACCGGTGGCCAGGTGATCCGCGCCTATCTGCCCGGCGCCCGGCAGGTCACCGTACACGGCCTTGCTGACGAGGCCCCGGTGGTTGCCCGGCATACGGCGGAGGGCATGTTCGAAGCAAGTCTGCCGGACCGGACCGAGGCCTTTGCCTACGAGCTGGGCATCGACTACGGGGACGGGTTCGTCCATCGGACGCGCGACCCGTACTCCTTTCTGCCCATGGTCACTGAATTCGATCAACACCTCTTCAACGAGGGCCGCCACCATCGCATCTACGAAGTCCTGGGAGCGCATGAGCGTGAGGTCGACGGGACCACGGGCGTGCACTTTGTCGTGTGGGCCCCGAACGCTCCCCGCGTCAGTGTCATCGGCGACTTCAACGGCTGGGACGGACGCCGGCACCCGATGCGGTCCCTGGGGGCCAGCGGTCTCTGGGAGTTGTTTCTCCCCGGCCTCGGTGCGGGGACGGTCTACAAGTTCGAAGTCGTGAGCCCCGCCGGGCAGCTGCTGACGAAGGCCGATCCCTGCGCCCGGGCGACCGAAGTGCCGCCGCAGACGGCTTCCATCGTCGCTCCACATCTGTCACATCCATGGCAGGACGACGACTGGATCGCTGCACGGCAGCAGAAGCAGTGGCTGCAGGAGCCCCTGTCGATCTATGAAGTGCATGCCGGGTCGTGGCGCCATGCGCAAGATGGCGGGCCCATGGGATGGCGGGATCTGGCCCAGGCTCTCGGCGATCACGTCGTCGATCTCGGCTTCACCCACGTGGAGCTGATGCCTATCGCCGAGCATCCCTTCGACGGCTCCTGGGGATATCAGGGCGCCGGTTATTTCGCGCCCACTTCACGTTTTGGCCAGCCGGATGATTTCGCCTGGTTCGTCGATCATATGCACGGGCGTGGAATCGGCGTCATCGTCGACTGGGTCCCCGGTCACTTTCCCACCGATGCCCACGGACTGGCGCGGTTCGACGGTACAGCCCTGTATGAGCACGAGGATCCGCGCCAGGGGGCGCACCCCGACTGGGGTACGCTGATCTTCAACTTCGGCCGCGCCGAGGTGTGCAGCTTTCTGCTGTCGAACGCACGTTTCTGGCTCGACCGCTACCATGTGGACGGGCTGCGCGTCGACGCCGTGGCTTCCATGCTCTATCTCGATTATTCGCGGGAAGCCGGCGAGTGGATCCCGAATCGCGACGGCGGTCGCGAAAACCTCGAAGCCATCGAATTCCTCAAGCAGATGAACATTCTCGTCCATGGGGATTACCCGGGGGTGCTGACCCTGGCGGAGGAATCGACGGCGTGGCCCGCGGTGTCGCAGCCGACCTACTCCGGCGGCCTCGGCTTCGGCTTCAAGTGGAACATGGGATGGATGAACGACATGCTGCAGTACATGTCGAGAGACCCCATCCACCGTCGACACCACCAGTCCGACCTGACCTTCGGCATGCTCTACGCCTATACCGAACATTTCGTCCTGCCTCTGAGCCACGATGAAGTCGTGCACGGGAAGGGCTCGCTGCTCGACAAGATGCCCGGGAACGAGTGGCAGAAGTTCGCCAATCTACGCCTGCTCTACGCTTACATGTTTACCTTCCCCGGCAAGAAGCTGCTGTTCATGGGCGGTGAGTTCGGTCAGTGGCAGGAGTGGAACTACAAGCGTGATCTCGAATGGGCCTGCCTCCAGTACGGCCCTCACGCCGGCGTGCAGTCCCTCGTGCGTGACCTCAACAGCATGTACCGCTCCCATCCCTGTCTGTACGCCACCGACGCCGATCCGGCAGGCTTCGAATGGATCGACTGCCATGATGCGGAGAGTTCCGCCATCGCCTTCGAGCGCCGCAGCGGGGACGACAGACCCCTCGTCGTGATCTGCAACTTCACGCCCATCGCCCGTGAGGGATATCGCGTCGGACTGCCCCGACCGGGTCGCTGGGTGGAGAATCTCAACACCGACGCCGGCGTCTACGGCGGCTCTGGCGCGGGCAATGACGGCGTCGTGCTGGCTGAGCCCGAGCCCTGGCATCATCGTCGGTGGTCGGCAGCTATGCGCCTGCCGCCGCTGTCCGTTCTGGTCCTGCAGCCCGATGCAGACTCAGACTGACTCGTTCGTATATTCATAGATCATGGTGAATCCCACCAGCAAAGAGAAACTCCTGATCCAGGTCCTGCGGAAGATTCCCATCTTCAAGGGCCTGTCGCCGTCACAGGTCAAGAAGATCCTCGGTCTCTGCCAGAACAAGGCGTACGAGCCGGGGGAGCACGTCTGCGACAGTGGCACGAAGCCGGACGAGATGTTCGTCCTGCTGTCCGGGGAGTTGGCGATCATCACGCCGGAAGGCTTGAAGGTGGCAACCATCCTGCCGGTGACGACGGTGGGCGAGATGGGTGTCATCACGGGGCAGCCACGGGTGGCCTCAGTGGAAGTCAGTAAACCCTCCGCCCTGTTCCTGATCCACAAGGCACAGTTCGACGCCGTGCTGCGCGACGACGAGGACATGCAGGCCAAGGTCTTTCGCGCCATCATCGACGTGCTCTCAGGCAAGCTGTCGAACGACAACATCCGGCTCCGTGACTACCAGATGGAAAAAGCCCGCTACGAAGGGCGCATCGCTGTTCTGCAACGTCGCCTCAAGGAGAACCAGAGCCGCGCCGGAATCGCTCTCGACATGGCGGCACACAAGACGGGGACGGATCGCGAGGAGCTGAACCTGCACGTAGAGGAACAGGTGAAAGATCTGATTCCCAGGATCCTCATCGTCGATGACGAGGCGGACTTTCGCCTCCTCGTCAAGGACGCCCTGCCCGGATTCGACATCGTCGAGGCCGAGCATGGCAGGCAGGCTCTCGAGATGGTGCAGGAGGTCAAACTCGACCTCGTGATCACAGACATCAACATGCCCGAAATGGACGGCATGCAGCTGCTGGAAAACCTCAAGGCGCAATACCCGGATCTGAAGGTTCTTGCTACCTCCGGATACGTCGAGGCCGAGGAGGTGCACAAACATCCTTTCGACGGTTTCATCGAGAAACCTCTGAGTCTGGAGCCTTTCCAGCTGCTGGTGGAGCAGACCCTGGGACAGCCCGACGCATGAGGCCATCAATATGTCTCTGAAGGTCGCCGCAGCCTATCTGTGGGCGCGACCGATCCCGATGGCCGGAGCCGCCATCGTCGTCGGCCTCGTCCTGCTGGCGATCCTGGCACCCCTGCTGGCCCCTTTCGACCCCCTCGAGCAGAATCTCTACGAGCGCCTGGGTCCGCCCTCCTGGGAGCATCCCATGGGGACCGACGATTTCGGTCGAGACATCCTCAGCCGGGTGCTCTACGGCTCACGCATCTCTCTGCGCATCGGCATGATCTGCATCTCCATCGCCCTCACCCTGGGGACGACCCTGGGACTTGTGGCCGGATACCGGGGCGGCCTGGTAGACACGGTGATCATGCGTTTCGTCGATGTCATGCTGGCCTTTCCGGCGATCCTGCTGGCCATCGCCATCGTCGCCGTCATCGGCCCTGGCATCGACAATGTCATGATCGCTGTCAGCATCGTTCTGGTGCCTCAATTCGCCCGTCTCGTACGGGCCCAGGTGCTGACCCTGCGCGAACTGGCCTACGTCGAGGCGGCCCGCGCCCTCGGCTCACGGGACACGCGTATCGTTCTGCTCAGTATCCTGCCCAACTGTGTCGCGCCGCTCATCGTACAGACGTCGTTGTGTCTGGCCACGGCGATTCTCGATGCAGCAGGTCTGAGCTTTCTCGGCCTGGGGGCACAACCGCCCACACCGGAGTGGGGGGCCATGCTCAACGACGGCCGGGAGTTGCTGCTGAAGGCTCCGTGGGTGATGACCTTTCCCGGGTTGGCGATCTTCCTCGTCGCTCTCGGCTTCAACCTTTTCGGCGACGGTCTGCGCGACGCCCTCGATCCCCGGCGCCTCACCGTGAAGGCCGCCTGATGCGCCCGGTGTGCCGGCACTGCGGCGTTGTCCTCGTCGCCCTGGTCATGCTCCCGGGCTGTGCCGGCTGGCTGCGGCCGACGGCGGAATCTGCCGTCGAAGATGCCGCCCACCTGCAGGCCATGCTGTACTTCGTGCAGGCCAAGGAATACGAGTCGAAGGGCAACCATCTCGGCGCCATCGTCGCCCTGCGCAGCGCCGCGGATCTCGATCCCTCGTCGCCCACGATCTTTGCGCAGCTGGCGCGCAATTATGACCGCATTCAGGACTTCCGCATGGCAGTTGTCTTTGGCGGCAGGGCCCTCGATCTGGACCCAGAACTGACAGCACTTCGCTTCCAGATGGTCCGCTGGCTCGACGCCGTGGGGGAACCGGAAGACGTGGCCGTGCACATGCGGGCCCTCATCGAGCGCGATCCGCACAACTGGCAGCTCTATTCGCACCTGGCCCGGGTGTACCTGGAGAGCGGGCAGGAGGACCTGATCGACGACCTTTTCGATCGCCTCCTCGAGCAACCGGATACGCCGGCTGATGTACGTGTCAACGTCGCCTACGTACTGTCGCGCACCGGTCGCCGAGAGCTTTCGGAACAGATCTTCAGCGATGTACTGGCCGACGACCCCACCGTCGAGGATGCCTGGCTCGGCCTCGGGGAGCTGCAGGTGGCAAAAGGGGAGCGCCTCGCGGCGCTGGCATCGCTGCGGGAAGGGGCACGGCGGGTGCCCGACAGCTCACTGATCATGTATGAGCTGGCTCGTGTCGTAGAGACTCCCGAGGACCTGGCTCCGATTCTGCCGCGCGAAGACGCCGCCTACCTCTACCGTCTCGGTATCGCGCTGTCAGAGATGGAGAAGTTCCCCCTGGCGGCTCGTGTCTTCGAACAGATCGTGGGTCAGACGCCGGTCGATGTCGATGGCTGGCTCGATCCGGTGCGCTACTATCTGCACGTGGGACGCCTCGATCGTGCCGAGGAGATTCTCGACGACGCCCTGGCCGCCATGCCGGACAGCCTGCAGCTCTACCTGTTCTGGGGCACTGCACTGGAGAAGGAGGATCGGCACGAGGACGCGCTGGCCGTCTACCGGCGTGCCAGCGAACAACTGCCAGATTCGCTGTCCGTGTACCTGATGTGGGGCTGGAATCTCGAACAGCGCAAGCTGTGGGATGCGGCCGTCGACGTCTATCGGCAGGGGATCGTCAACGTCGGCCCGGAACCCCAGCTCTACATTCGCTGGGGGATCGTGTACGGGCAGCAGCAGCGATGGCACGATGCGATCGGTCGGTACCGCAAGGTGGTGGAGACGGACTCGATGTACGCCGACGGCCATCTGCACTGGGGTGTCGCCCTGCAGAAGGTGGGGGAGTGGGATGCGGCCGTAGCGCGGCTCGCACGGGCCGCGGAGCTGATGCCGGATGACGGCTTCGCCCTGTTCTACCTGGGCAGCGCTTTGGAACAGGCGTCGCGGGAACGGCCGGGACACGGCTACTTCGATCGCGCTGTCACCGCCTTTCGACGTCTTATCGAACTGAGCCCCGACGACGCCTACGCCCTCAACTATCTCGGCTACAGCTTCGCCGAGCGCGGCATCCATCTCGAGGAGGCGGTAGATCTGCTGACCCGGGCGATCCGGCTCGAACCCGACAATGGCGCCTTCTTCGACAGTCTCGGCTGGGCCTACTACCGGATGGGGGAGCTGGGCGAAGCCGAGCGCTATCTGGGCAAGGCGATGGAGCAGATGGCAGGGCACGAGCAGACGGAGCAGGCCGTCATCCTCAACCATGCCGGTGATATCGCCAACGCCCTCGGTAAGCGTGAGGTCGCCGTCGACCGCTGGCGTCAGGCTCTCGACCTGACTCCAGGCAATGAGGAGCTGCAGAAGAAGCTGGGCCCGGACTCTCTGCCGTGAGGAGCCTTCGGCGACCGGGCGCGGGCCTGTTGATCACCGTGCTCTGCCTCGCCGCCTGTGGCCCCCCCCGCCCAGCGCAGCGCACCGGGTGGGCCGGCGCGCAGGATCCGGCGCTGCTGCTGCGCGCCGATGCCGAGGCGTTGCAGGCGCTCACGGATCTCACCGCGGAGGTCCGTTTCAAGCTGCACGAGGTGGGCTCCGCTTCCGGGTCCATCCTTTTTCGCCCCCCGGCGCTGATGCGACTCGACGTGCGGGGGCCCCTGTTTCAGCACATCCTCTCCGCCGTGATCGATGCTGATACGCTGACCGCTCTGGCCAACGGTCAGCTATACCGGATGCCCTCGCGGGACGGGCTCGACGCCTTTCTCACCATCGACCTGGCCGGGTACGATCCGCGGCTCGTCCTGCTCGGCATCATCGCTCCCGCTCTGCGGCGGATCGAGAGCATCGACTACCCACGAGCCGATCGGGCCCACCTCACGCTCGATGACGGCATCGAGGGCCAGCGGCGGCGGTTGTGGATCGATCTGCACAAAGGGTTCGTGGAACGGGAAGAACTCGTGGACGACGAGGGGCGCCGGCTCTGGTCGCGGGACCTTTCTCGATGGCGCCGCCTGGCCGAAGGGGACCTCTACCTGCCGGCGAGGATCCGCATTGAGAGCCACGGTCGCGTTCTCGAACTCAACTATGGCGACGTCAACCTCGATAGGGGCCTGGAACGCGCCACCTTCTTCAACGGCATCGCCGATCCCTGAAATCGATCCTTCTCAGGAATACCGGATTCGGGGATCCAGCCAGGCGTAGAGCACGTCGGCTACCAGGTTGACCAAGATGAACAGCGTGGCGATCAGCAGTACGCCGCCCTGCACGGCGCGGAAATCGCGTGCCAGAACGGCCAGAAACAGCCAGCGACCGATGCCCGGCCAGGCGTAGATCGTCTCGGTGATGATGGCCCCCCCCAGCAGATAGCCGAATTCAAGGGCGATCACCGTCAGCGTGGGGATAAAGGCGTTGCGAACCGCATGCCGCAGCAGGACGATGAGGGGGGACAGGCCCTTTGCCCGGGCGGTGCGGATGTAGTCCTCGCCCAGGATTTCGAGCAGGCTCGAGCGCGTCATGCGGGCGATGACGGCAAGGGGGATCGTGCCGAGGGTGATGGCCGGCAACGCCAGATGCCGTAGCACGTCTCCCAGGGCGACAAGGTCTGCCGCGAGTATGGCGTCGACGACGTACAGTCCCGTGTGAGCTTCCAGGTAGATACTGGCCGACATGCGTCCCGAGATCGGCAGCAGCGGTATCTCGACGGCAAACAGCAGGATGAGGATGAGGGCGAGCCAGAAAACCGGCATGGAGATGCCGGCGGTGGCCACGGTCATGGACAGGTAGTCGACCATGCCGCCACGGCGCACGGCCGAGACCATGCCCAGACTCAAGCCTCCGACGATGGCGAACAGCATGGCCGCCATGGTCAACTCGACGGTCGCCGGAAAGCGCTGGAAGATCTCTACCGTGATCTTCTCGTGGGTGCGGAAGGAGCGGCCCAGGTTGCCGGTGAGAAGATCACCGATGAAGTGGCCGAGTTGAATGTGGAAGGGCTGATCGAGACCCAGTTCCTGGCGCAGAGCGGCCAGGGTTTCGGCGTTGGCGCGTTCTCCCAGCATCACCTGGGCCGGGTCTCCCGGAACCAGGTAGATCATCAGAAAGACGACGACAGAGATTCCCGCCAAGGTCGGGATCAGCAGCGCCAGTCGGCGCAGGATGAAGGCGGTCACGGCAGGAGCGAGAGGCCGACTAGGGACCGAAGGCGACGCTGCGGAACCACTTGCTGCCGGTGGGGTGCAGCTCGAAACCCTTCACATCGCCGCGGAAGGCCGCCGTCTGCGTGGCGTGTACGAGAGGAACCCACGGTGCGTCGGCGTGCACGATCTCCTGAGCCCGGCGGTAGAGTCGGGTGCGCTGGGCCACATCCGTGCTGCGGCGAGCCGCGACCAACAGGTCGTGGAACACGTCAGACTTGTAGAACGCGACGTTCTGCGCCGGCTTCACCGCTGCTGTCTTGTCGAGCAGGACGTAGAGGAAGTTGTCCGGATCGCCGTTGTCGCCGGTCCAGCCGAGAACGCACATGCCGTGCTGGCCGTCGAATACCTTGTCGAGATAGGTAGCCCAGTCCAGGGTGACGATGCGGGCACGGATGCCGACCTGTGCCAGATCGGCCTGGATCGCCTGGGCGATCTTGCCCGGCTGTGGCATGTAGGGACGGGGTGCCGTCATGACCCATAGTTCCGTATCGAAGCCGTCGGCCAGATCGGCCTCGGCGAGCAACTCCCGGGCTCGCCTCGGGTCATGCTCATAGCCGCTGATGCCGTCGTGATAACTCCACATCATCGGCGGGATCGGGTTGATGGCAGGCACCGCCAGGCCGGCGTAGAAATTGTCTACCAGAGACCGCTTGTTGACCGCGTGATTGACGGCCCGACGGACACGCACGTCATCGTACGGTGGCCGTTCCATGTTCATCGCCAGGTAGCCGACATTCATTCCCGGTTGGGTCTGCAGTTTCAGGTCGGCGTCCTGGCGTATGGCGTCGATGAACTCGGGGCTGAGATTGTCCATGCCGTGCACGGCCCCGGAGCGCAGCTCGAGATAGCGCACGGAGGGATCCTGGACGTACTTGAAGATGAGTCGATCCAGGTCCGCCGGTCGGTCCCAGTACTGCTCGTTGCGGGCCAGGACGATCCGTTCGTCCTTGCGCCATTCGACGAACCGGAACGGACCCGTGCCGACGGGGTTCTTGAAGTAGTCGGCGCCATGGCGCCGCACCGCGGTGGGAGAGAGGATGGCGCAGAAGTTCATGCCCAGATTGGACAGGAAGGGGGCGTTGGCTTCGGCCAGTTCTATGACGAAAGTCGAGTCGTCGACGGCGGACATGTCCGCCACGACGGCGTCCATGCCCATGTCCTTCCAGTAGCTGTAGGTGCCGGCGGCGGGCTTGTGGAAGGGATGGTCAGGGAAGAACTGACGACCCAGTGAGAACAGGACGGCCTCGGCGTCAAAGGGGGTCCCGTCATGGAAGGTCACGTCGGTACGCAGATGAAACGTCCAGTGCCGGCCGTCCTGGCCAACGTCCCAGCTCCGGGCCAACTGCGGTATGACTTCCGTCGTACCGGCAGCGTAGGTGACGAGATTCTCGTAGAGATTGTCACAGACCTTCATCGACTCGCCGTCGGTCTCCAGGGCCGGGTCGAGCCCGACCGAGTCCGATCCCCGGGCAAAGACCAGGACGGTATCCTTCGGTCCCGCCCCCGAGTTGGTCCCGCCCCCGCAGGCCAGCAGTCCCAGCGCCAACAGCGCCGCTGCCATGATACGGCGCAGGCATCCCATCAGGGAGTGGGGGCCGCCGGTGGCTGGTGAAGGCCGATGTCGGCGATGACGCTCTCGCGGCTTTCCCGCCGTATGAGGCGCAACCAGCCGCCCATGGTCAGCAGCTCCGTCGTCACAGGCGACGCGTGGATGTGTCGCAACCACCTCCTCTGGGCCCCACGATCGTCGATGTCGGCAATGCCGGGTGTCTTTTCCGGCGGCAGGGAGTGCAGGTGTCGCGCTTCGGCGGTGAACATCCACGCCTGCCGTCCGGTTGAGATGTCGTGCAGGTAGTAGCGCTTCGTTCTGGCCGAGATGCTGCGTGAAAACAGAGCGATCCGTTTTCCCCATTGGATGAACTGATCCTCGAAGGTGAGAGGGTAGAGTCCGGCATACCGTGTGTGGTAGCGTTCGGGGTCGTACCGCACGACGATATCGTAGACGCTGCCGCTGTCGGTGGGATCAGCCAGGACCCGGGCCTCGGTCAAAATCTGCAGGTAGGCGCGTTCATCAGGTCCCGCGATGGCGCTCACGAGGTAGACCTCGAGAGAATCGAGTTCTTCCGGCGTCAGCGCATCCGGCTGGGCAGCGGCCGGAGAGACAGAGCCCAGGGCTGCCAGCACCACGATGTGCCCGACCGTCCTGCCGATGGGCGCGCGTCGGCGCATTCAGGACCCTACTCGGCGAAAGCTGCGTCGAAGGCGGCGTCGGAGGGCTCGAAGTCGATCTCCTTGACGAAGTCCGCCGCTTCCGCGGCGCCGTGTTCGCGGTCCATGCCGCCGTCTTCCCACTCCACCGACAGGGGACCCTGGTAGTTGATACGGTTCAAGGCGCGGATGATCTCCTCAAAATCGATATTGCCGCGGCCAAGGGAGCGGAAGTCCCAGTAGCGCCGCCGATCGCCAAAGGCGGTGTGGCCGCCAAAGACACCGGCCTCGGTGGGGGTGGCAGACCAGGCCACATCCTTCATGTGCACATGGAAGATGCGATCGGCAAAGCGGTAGATGAACTCGACGTAGTCGACTCCCTGGTATCCCAGGTGACTGGGGTCATAGTTGAAGCCGAAGGCCGGGTGGCCACCGAGAGCCTCGATGGCACGCTCTGCGGAGGCGATGTCAAAGGCGATCTCGGTGGGGTGGACCTCGAGGGCGAAGCGGACGCCCTCTTTCTGAAACTCGTCCAGGATCGGACGGAAGCGGTTGGCGAAATCCTCAAAGCCGGCGGCGATCATTTCATCCGAGGTGGGCGGGAATGAATAGAGCATGTGCCAGATGGAGCTGCCGGTAAACCCATTGACGACATTCACGCCGAGACGGGAGGCGGCACGGGCGGTGGCCACCAGTTCGTCGGCCGCACGCTGGCGCACGCCCTCCGGGTCACCATCACCCCAGACGTATTCCGGCAGGATCGCCTGGTGCCGGCCGTCTATGTTGTCACACACCGCCTGGCCCACCAGATGGGCAGAGATCGAGAACAGCTGTAAACCGTGCTTGTCGAGAAGTGTGCGCTTGGCTTCGCAATAGGCTTCGTCTGCATCAGCGACCTCGAAGTGATCCCCCCAGCAGGCGAGTTCGAGGCCGTCGTAGCCAAACTCCACGGCTTTCTTGCACATGGTTTCGGTGTCGAGGTCGGCCCATTGACCGGTGAACAGTGTTACGGGGCGTGCCATCGGTGTCTCTCCTGTTGTTGTTGTTGCCGACTACCGTGCCTACAAAAGGGCAGCCCCACGCTCCGGTCAACCGTTCGGAATCAGCGGCGTGCCGCCTTCATGCGGCGCAGATCGACATCGAAGACGCGCAGGAAGCGGCCCTGAAACTCACCGATGATCTCGGGGATGGTATCGTCATCGATATCGAGCAGTCGAATGCGATCGCCGAAGGGTTCCGGTGACTGCCATTCCAGGTCGCGATAGAGAGCGTCGAAGACGAAGCCGTCGTTGAGGACGATCTCTTCCGCACCGTCGCCGTCAACATCGCCGAGCACGATCCTGGTGGCGGTGATGTTGTCCTGGTCACTGCGCCATTCTTCGAACTGGTCGCGGCCATCGTAGATGAGCAGGCGTCCGTCGGCGACGAAGAGCAGCTCTGCCTGCTCGTCTTCATCGACATTGTGCAGTGCCATCGCCGTGATGGAAGCGTAATCACCAGGCGGGTTGCTCCACAGCAGGCGGTAGGCGGCGCTGTCGAGGAAATGGATCCGACCGTCCTCGGTGTAGAGGACGAGCTCGTCGAGGTCGTCGAGATTGACGTCGGCGAGGAACAGGCCGGCAATACCGCTCTCGAAGTACTCGCTGAGCCAGACCTCGTCCCAGACCTGGCCCCGCTGCTCGAAGACGTGGAGGAAACCGTGGGCGTCGCCGAGGGCGAAGCGATCCGGCTCTTGTTTGCCGGCGGGTGGGAGTACGACGATACAGTCGAATTCATCCAGAGTCTGGAGCTTCGGCTTGGCGGGCAATGGGTCCACCGTCGGTGACGTCGCGGCCACAAGATGGGGCCAGAAGGGGGCGACGATCAGCGTTGCCATGCAGACGCTCAGCACATACCTGTTCTTCATTCGGGACCCTCCTTCCGAGCTGCCGACAGAGCAGCATCGTAGATCGCTTGAAAGGGCACACCCAGAGAGCGCGCCAGCCGGGCGCAATCCTCGTATTCGGGCGCCGCCCGCAGACGGCCGTTCACGTGTGCCATCTTCACACTCACTTCACCGAACTCCGTCTGTACCGACTTCGTGGAGCGCGGTAGCACCCGGCGTTCCACCTCGTGGTAGCGGAGGCCGAGGCTCGTCGTCTCCGCAAGCACGACATCGGCAATGGTCTCAACCTGCTCAGGATCGATGAGCACGCTGAGCAGGTGACCCGGTCGATTCTTCTTCATCAGAACAGGGGTCACATAGACATCGCGGGCGCCGGCCTCGAGAAGCCGTTCAAAGACGTAGCCGTAGACCTCCGGGCTCATGTCGTCCACGTTCGCTTCGAGCAACAGGCAACGCGAGCCATCGCCATCGGCAACCGGCCGTCCCAATCGCAGACGCACGACGTTCGGAGTCGTTTCCAGATTGCGCCCGCCCGCTCCGTACCCCGTGGCCACAGCCGTCATGGCGGGGGCCGATCCGAAGCCCTGGGCCAGCGTCGTGATGAGGGCTGCCCCCGTGGGGGTGACGAGCTCAAACGGGATGTCTGTCTGCACCAGGGGTACGTCGCGGCACAGGGCGAGCACACCGGGCACGGGTACCGGATAGCGTCCGTGAGCACACTCGACCGTTCCCGTGCCGACATGCAGGGGGGAGGAGGCGACTTCAGTAACACCGAGGCGGCGCAGGCCGGCCACGACTCCGGTGATGTCGACGATGGCGTCGAGAGATCCAACCTCGTGCAGGCCCACCTTGTCGACGTCGGTTCCGTGGACCTCTGCCTCGGCCTCAGACAGACGCTGGAATACCCGTGTTGCCGTCTGTTTTATCTCCGAATCGAGGGAGCTGCCGTCGATGATGGCGATGATGTCCCGCAGATGCGTGTGTCCGTGACCGGCGTCTCCATGCCCAGGATGCTGGTGCTGCTCTCTTGCGGGGGTCAGCGGCTGGCCCGCGATATCGACCTCAACGCGTGTGGCGCGCAGACCGCAGCGGTCGACAACGTCAGCGCGCAGGGCAGCCCCCACTCCGAGTCGGTCGACGTCGGCCTGCAGGTCGGACAACTCGAGGCCGGCATCGACGAGGGCACCGAGGAGCATATCGCCGCTGGCACCGGAGAAGCAGTCGAAATAGGCGACGAGCACGAGGGCGACCGATCAGTTGCCGTCAGCTGTTACTTGGAGGTCGATGCGGTGGACCGACGGAACTCGGCGCTGCGCCGTTTCCAGTCCAGTTCCTCGTCGAAGTTGAAGACATCGACGAAGTCTTCAATGCGGTCGTCGTCCGTCGTACTCATCAGATTGTCGTTCACGAGGTTGAAGACGATCTCGCCGAAGTCCCGTGTCTCGCGGATGCCCCAGTGGTCGAAGACGGTGCGCGTCAGCGGCCCGAACTGATCGAGGGCGTATTCGCTGATGCCATAGAGCAGGTCACGGCCGGACACGTGCCGCTGCTCCCGCGGCATCGACACCTTCCCCAGCTTTTCTACCGTGTGCTGCAGCGCATCGTAGACGAACAGGTACGCGGCACGCGGGTACCGTCCGTCGCGCTCGGCAAGCGTTTCGATGTCATGGAGAAAGCTGTCTTCCATGCCCGTGTCCGCTTCAGAAGGTGTGTGGGTATGCGTGGAAGGCTGAGTAAGTCAACGTCCGCCATCCCACATGTCAAGGGGAGGTCAGTGCTGCCGGCCCTCTGTGAGCGGCGCTGGCAACGACCTCCGGCGGGGTCCGGCGTGAGTCATCGAGCAACCTTTCACGATAGCCCCGGAGCCGGTCAAAGGCGTCCCGATACGCTTCTGGCAGGGCTCGCGCCTCGTCGCCACGGTTCACGGTGGACGGATTGATCTGGTTGCCGTTGTGAATCAGTTCGTAGTGCAGGTGCGGGCCGGTGGCGCGACCGGTGGATCCCACCTGGCCAATCAGGTCGCGCTTGGCGACCCGCTGGCCCTTGCGCACCAGGATCCGACTCAGATGGGCGTAGCGGGTGCGGTACCCGTTGGGATGCTCCACCTCGACCATCTTGCCGTAGCCACCATTCCAGCCGGCGACCGTGACACGGCCTCGAGCCGTCGCCCATACATCGGTGCCAGGAGCCGCGGCGTAGTCGGTACCCAGGTGCGGTACATTGCGCTTGAGGATCGGATGGAACCGCCGCCGGCTGAAGCGGGAGCTGATGCGTCGGAACTGCATCGGCTTGAGCAGGAACATGCGTTCCAACGATGTGGCGTCGGCGTTGTAGTAGTCTCCCTCCGCCTCTGGATCCTGGGTGGGATCCACGTAGTTCACGCCGAGCTGTGATACGATCCTGCCCTCGTAGCGAGCCAGCAGCACCTTGCCATAACGAATGAACCGGTCTCCCATATACATGCGGGTGAAGACGAGTCCCAGGCGGTCCCCCTGGCGCGGATCCCGATGGAAGTCGATGACGGAGCCGAAGACGCCGTCGACGACCTTGTCTGTCAGGGCGTCGCCCTCGCCGGCCTGAGAGATGGCGTTGGACAGGTTGTCCTCGATGACGACCTCGATCGCCCAGGTGCGCTTCGTCAGCGGAATGCGGTCACGGCGAGCCCGCAACTCTTCACCGACGCGCTCGATGAGAATCGGTAACTCCGGCGCCCGCACTGGGGTGTACTCGAAGCGCAACACGGTATGCAGGCTGTCGAGGACCATGACGATGATGTCCCCCTGGCGGGTTTCCCGCTGGGCATCGAAGACAGCGGCCAGTGCCTGACCGACCCGGGCGATCTCGAGTTCAGGTACAGCATGGGCCTTCAACGTCAGGTAGATGGAGCCATCGCGTCCGAGGGTGTCAGCCACGTGATGGCGGATCTGTTCGGGGACCGGAGTCGTCGTCGCGCTTCGGCCGCTTGCGACTGCCCTACCGGTGTCGCGGGTGCCGGCCATCGGCAACGGCACGATGACCGCGGACGCAGATTCTTCAGGGACGGCGGGTTCTGCGGGCGCCACCGGGGGCCGCGCGCGCAGGTCGGCACGGACCAGGGTAACGACGACGAGACAGGCGAGCAGGCCCCAGAAAGCGACAGAAGAACGCGGCGGAAGACGCATAACGATGGGGTCAGTCGTGATCGAGGAAGGGTTGCTGCCGGACGTTGCTGATGTTTCGCAAAGTGTTTATTATTATACACCTACGTCGTTTTTCAGTCAAGCAGATCCAAGCCCGCAAGCCTCCCACCGACATCGACCAGACCGACCTCAAAGGGTTGTTGCCCGAACAGCTGCGGGACCTGGCTACCGGCCTGGGTGAGCCCGCCTATCGCGGTGACCAGCTGTTCGGCTGGATCCACGAACAGGGGATCTGCCGGTTCGAGGCTATGTCAAACCTGCCCAAGGGGTTCCGCCTCGCCCTGAGTGCAGCCGGGGCCTTCGTCGGGTCCCTGGAACCACTCGAGCGTCGCGACTCTCACACCGGTATGGCCGTGAAGTTCCTCTTCGGAACCGGGGCCGACGCCGCGGGAGCCGGACAGATCGAATCGGTCCTCATCGTCGACGGCAACCGGCGTACGGCTTGCCTGTCCTCGCAGGTTGGCTGTGCCCTCGATTGCCAGTTCTGTGCCACCGGCCGCATGGGATTTCTCCGCAACCTGGGTGCCGGACAGATCGTCGACCAGCTGTTGCAGCTGCACGCCGTCGCCGCAGAGCGAGGTGAGCGCGTGACCAACATCGTCATGATGGGGATGGGGGAACCACTGCTCAACTACGACGAGGTCACGCGGGCCCTGCGTATCATCCGGCACACCGAAGGTCCCGCCGTGGGCGGCAGACGGATCACCGTGTCGACGGCCGGGTACCTGCCCGGGATCCAGCGGCTGATGGCGGACGATCTCAACGTCGGTCTGGCCATCTCCCTCAACGCGACGACGGACGAGGTACGCAACCGCCTCATGCCGATCAACCGCAAGTGGCCCATCGCCGAGCTGCTGCAGGCGGCACGGGGCTATTTCGATCGCAAGGGAAGACGGGTCACATTCGAGTACGTGCTCCTGGACGGGGTCAACGACAGCAATGAGGATGCCGGCCGTCTGGCACGCCTGACACGGGACGTGCCCTGCAAGCTCAACATCATTCCGTACAACCAGCTGGAGGATATCGAGAATACCGCGGAGCCGACCTTCCGTCGTCCGCCACGGATTCGGATCGAGGATTTTCGGCGCTCACTGCAAGCCCACACCGGCCACACAGTAACCCTGCGCGAGAGTCGCGGGGGAGACATTGCCGCCGCCTGCGGGCAGCTCTATCGCAGTCACCCAGGTTGAGAGCCCGGGGACACCTGACTGGAGGCGCCCTCGTCGCGTGGGTGACGGCCTCCTGTGCCAGTACGCTGGGTCTGGTTCCCGGGGTGACGCATCCACTCTGGTGGGGCGTGGCGATGACAGCGGTGTTCTTCTCGCTGTTTCCCGATGTCGACACCGACTCGGTTCCCCGCCGCTGGTTCTACCGCGGCGTGCTCCTCGTCCTGCTCTACCTTGCCTGGACCGATTCGTGGGTCGCGGCGACGGTGGTGGCGGGACTTGCCCTGCTGCCACTGGTGGATCACCACCGGGGATGGACGCACGGCCGTTTCGTGCCGTTGCTGCTGCCGGCTGCTCTGGGCCTCGGGCTGCTGTGGTGGGAGGGATGGGGGCGCAACGACCTGTCCTGGCGTGATATCCTCACGCCAGTGCGGCTGGTCTTTGCCGGAGCCGCCATCGTCGGCTGGTACACCCATCTGCTACTCGACGGGCTGTTCCGGATCTTCCCCAATGATCCGGCTTGAGTTCATCTAGCTCTCGTCCGATTCCTCTTCTTCGGCATCGTCGTCAGCTCCGCGTCGCTCGACGAATCCCTTCACCTTCGACATGGCGCCGGGAACCAGCTCGACCAACTGTCCCCAGCTGATCTCCTTCTCCTTCAGCGTCATCACCTGCACCTTGCCATCACCGTCGACGACGACGAAGCCGATAGGCTCTACGGTGGCGCCGCCACCGGTGCCGCTACGTCCGGACCCTTCTGAGCCACCACCGGCACCAAAGCCAAGGGAGATCTTCGATACGGGAATCAGCGTCACCGGTCCCGCCGTCACCGGTTCTCCGATCACCGTGCGTGTCTGTACGATCTTGTTCAGTTCGCCCAGCACGCGTTCGATCAATGAATCAACCGACGATGCCATCGTATACCTTTCTCCTTGTGCGCCACAGCGACAGCCGGGTGAACAGCCACCGCGTGCCTGCGATCAGCGCAAACCAGACGATGAAGAACAGCAGCTTGCCGAGGTGCAGGTGGAGCTTGACGACGACCTCGCCGCGCACTCCCGCTTCGACAAAATCCGACTCGACGTCCACCTCGATCGGCCCGGGCATCACGTCGTACAGAACATGCAGCAGGCCCTGCAACCAACCCGTGGTGGCCGGATCCTGCAGACCGATGCTGCCCGTTACCTGCAGGCGACGGATGGACAGCGCCTTCGGGCAGGAACGCACCAGCCCCCATGCCGGTCCCACGAGCGGGCGCAACGATGAGGCCTGCTGCCGAACCCTCGCCAGCAGGGGCGTCTCCTTGTCCTCGGCCGACTCGGGAGGCGTCTCCGGCTCTGTCTCGTCGGCCCCACGGGCCTCGGCAGCCTCTTCCGGCGCCTCCTGATGGCTGTGTGACGTACCGAATCTGTACCAGATTCCTGCGGTCCAACCGCACAGCCTCGGCCCCACCTCCCAGATCTTTCTCCCGGCAGGACGCCGGCAGGTGATGCCGACCAGCCCCAGCCAGAGGCTGACGCCACACTCCAGTCCCAGGGGGGCATCGTCGGCGCAGCGCCCCCCACGGACCACGAGTACGAGGGGCAGCGCCAGGAAGAGAATGACAAGCCCGGCCATCGCGGCCGGGATAGCTGCCCAGTACACGACGGCTCTCCGCTGAAATTCGTGGAACTCTTCGTGAAACCCATCAGTTCCTGAGAGAAGCTACCCGCCCATCGGCGCCGCCGTCAAGCAGCAGCCCACACCCGGAAATGCTGCATCGAGACCCTCCGAAAGCTTGACAGTCCAGGCTGCCCGCAGTTACCCTAGGATCGTCGCAACTTCAAGTGCCCAAAGGATTTCAGACCATTTTGATCGACCATTCAGAGACCCTGTCCCGGCGTCCACTCGCCGCTGTCTGCCTGCTCCTGCTCGGGCTCGCCGTACCCGGTGAAGCCCGTTCCTCTTTCACCGCTCGCTTCGCGGACGCCGTCGCCGGCCCAGATGTGGAGCAGTCGGCGAGGCTCATTGTTGACTATTTCCCGGGTGACGGCGAAGCTGTCGTCGGTCTCGAGGCCAGGATTCGGTCACCGGATGCCCAGCTTGCCAGGGTTGTCTCCCAGCATGGTCAGGCAGAACTGCAGTCGGCGGGTTTCCGTGTCGACTACAGCAGCAGCGCCATCGGCAGCCAGCTTTCAGATACCCTCCTCGTACATCTGGTGACGCCGTCTCGGTCGGTGCCGGTCGATCTGTACCTCTCGACAAATGTGGACACCGGCGAGGAGCCGGCTCATCGGGTTTCCGCATCTCTTGCCATTCTACCCCCTCTGAGGGTTGCCCTCGAAATCGAGCCGGGCCGAGTCTACCCCGGCGAAGCGGTGGAGTTCCTGCTGCGCGCAGGTCGCAGGGAGATGGAGGAGCGTGTCGTCGATTCGGTCGCTGCCACATGGCCAGCCGGAATCACTCCTGTGGGCGACCCCGTTGCCAGCCGGAGCATCGATGGGGACGCCCTCGAAATCCGGCAGTCGGTACGGGTCCACCGGGATCTGGCCGGGGCACTGACAGTGGCTGTCCATGTGGCCGGCGCGGGTCTGGCGGCGTCACCTGTGGTGGCGCCGATTCTCGAGGTCGCACCCGTTCCTTCCTTCGACCTTCAGGTGCTCGACGAATCCGCCCGCCAGGACATGGCCGTTCTCCTGCGGTTGCGTTGGCGTAATCAGGGCGAAGTCGCGATCCCTCTCCGTTCATTGGGGGCTGCTGCTGCAGCTGGTTTCACCGGTGCCCGCCTGGAGCCGGGCACGGCACCCGGTGGAACTGGAGGAGTCAGTCTCGAGGCCGATGAAGAGAAGGGAAGCGTTGAGGTCGCCATCTCCAGTCATGGCGATCTGGCTCCCGGCGAGGCCATCGAGGTCGATCTGCGTCTGACACCCCAGGCGACCGGCCCCTTTACCTTTTCGGGACACTTCCAGCCAGAAGACCGGACGGTGTCGGTGACATTGGGTTCCGGCGTGATACAGGTTGTCGCCGCCGAGTCTTCGCTGTCAGCGGCGGCCTCACTGGCCCGCACCGACCTGGAGCTTGCCCGTGCCGGGCTCGAGCCAGAGCTGCGCAGGGCACTGGCGTCGATACCACTGGCCCGGGGGGCCACATTGCGTTTCTCAGACAGCGGCAACGACGATGGCAATTGGGTGGTGGAGGGGTTGCTTACGGACCTGCTGCTCGAGAAGGGCGTACGCGTGCTGGCGGATTCTTCGGCGGCGGAGACGCTGCACTACCGGTTGGCGGACTCGCGCGTCGTCTACAGCCCGGCCGGGGCTGGTTGGAATCTGTTCGACGACCGGCGCAGCCGGGAGGCGCGCATGGAGGTGTTTCTGCGCCTGGAAGACGCCGACAGCCACGTGCGCTGGGTGCGACGGGTCACAGGACAGATCGGCGAATCCTCGGCGCCAGCCGCCGCCTCCTGGCTGGGGGGCGCCAAAGGAGTCGATCAGGTCTCCGTCGCCGCCGACCATCGGGCGATCGAGATCGGTCTGTCCGGGATGATCGTAGGCGGACTTTTTTTCGTATTCTTTGCCCCCTGACCCGAGGTAGGGTGAGTCGTGAAGTTCCTCCTTGTGCCCCTGCTGATCGTCGGTATGTTCGTCTCCTTTACGGCGGCCCTGCTGGCCATGTTGTTCTTCACCGAGACGGTCAAGTCACCGCAGGAACTGGCGGAGATGGTCCTGGGAGAGTACGATACCACACGCCTGTCCGACGATTTCGTCGATCCGGAGGACAAGCTCGGGCGGTTGACGGCACTGGTGGAGGAGTACCGGACGCTGTATCAGGCGCGGCTGGATACACAGGCAGCCATCAGTGACAGCCTGCTGGCGGTCGGTGTGGCGCTGACGGCAAAAGAGGACTCCCTCGAGGCCGAAGGCTCGCGAATGGGGACCGTGGCGGATTCGACGCGCACGGCAAACAAGGCGGCACGACTGGATGAACTGGCCACCTTCTACAACAAGATGAAGCCGGCCCCCGCCGCCGAGATTCTGCAGGAAGGTACGCTGGACGACACAACCGTTGCCATGCTCATGCTGCGGCTGCAACCACAGCACATGGCCAAGATCATGGGTGGTATGAACGCGGACTTCGCCGCGCGTATCACCAAGATTATTCAGGAGCTACGTTAACGGGGACACGACATGGCCTGGGTATTCATCTGCATCGCTGTAGGAGCCGCCGGCTTCCTCGTCTTCATCGTCATCGACTATCTCAAGGTCTCATCCGGGCTCAAGCCCAAGGCGGATCTCGCCAAGGCCGAAATACGGGAGTGCGAGGCCAAGATCGAGGCCGAGCAGAATGCGACGAAGGACACCAAGGAGCAGGTGGCCTCCTTGCAGAAAGAGATCGAAGAGTTGGAGAAGGAGCTCACTGAATTGCAGAAAAAGGTGGATGAGTACCGCGAGCGGGAGAAACGGCGCAAGCCGACGAAGTTCAAGCTCGAAGAGTAGACTCAACCAGACCTGGGCCGCATCTCGATCGAGGTGCGGCTCATCTCGTTCTGTCGCGGATCACAGGCGGCGGCGCCGACGCCCCCCGTCGCCGTCACCGATCCCGTGCAGGGGACAGGTGGCCGGCATGGCGCCATCACGAATGAACAGGTCCCGGCCCTGATTGGGACAGTAGCGCGTGGCCAGTCTGTGGGTGTCGTTGCAGACGGCACGATACTCGACAAGCTCCTCGGGGTATTCGAAATCGACGCTGCGCCGATCCTTGTACGGCGCCACCTCGCGGTAGACCTCCTTCATGAAACCGGCCCACAGAGGCAGGGCGGCGGCGGAGCCGGCCTGGTTGGCGAGACTGACACGGGGATCATCGGCGCCGACCCAGACACCGGCCACCAGGTCAGGAGTAAAGCCGATGAACCAGGCGTCAACGTAGTTGTTCGTCGTCCCCGTCTTCCCGGCGGCGGGTGAGCGGAAGCCATACCGCGTACGGGCGCCCCGCCCTGTGCCCAGGCCATTCGGATCCATCACCGAGCGCATCATGTCCGTCATGACCACCGCCACCGCCGGCCGCAGCACCTCGCGACGTTCGGCTGCCGACTGCTCGATGATATTGCCGTCGGCGTCCTCCACCCGGCGCACCGCCTCGGGGGTGACGTAGATGCCGCGATTGGGAAACACCGCGTAGGCGGCGACCATCTCCAGAAGTTTCACGCCGCTGGAGCCGATGCCGATGGAGGGCACCTCGGGGATCGGCGTGCTGATGCCCAGTTCGTGAGCGTACTGGCTGACCCGTCCCTCCGTGACCGCCATGGCCAGCTTCAGGGCAATGATGTTGCGCGACTGCATGAAGCCTTCGCGCAGCGTCATGGGTCCCTTGAACTTCCGGTCGTAGTTTTCGGGTGTCCAGACACTGCCGTCGCGTTCGGTGATCGTGATGGCATTGTCGTCGAAGACGTCGATGGGAAAGCTGCCGTTGTCGAGGGCGGCGGTGTAGACGAAGGGCTTGAAGGACGAGCCCGCCTGGCGCGTCGCCTGATAGGCGCGGTTGTAGGAATCGCCGTGCACGTCGCGGCCACCGATCATGGCCAGGATCTCTCCGGTCTTCGGATTCATGGCGACAAAGGCCCCCTGCACGAGGGTGCTCACCGAGTCCGGCAATTGTGACGAGTCGAGCCTGGCCACGTGGGCGTCGACCTTGGCCTGCACGGCGCCCAGATGGATGTTGAAGTGTTTCTCGGCGACCTTCTGCAGTCGTGCATCAACCGTCGTGTGCACCGAATAGCCATCCTGGTACAGGGACTTGCCGTAGCGTTCGCCGAGTTGTCGACGGACGTACTCGACGAAGTACGGGGCCAGTCCGTAGGTCTCGGCACGCTGGCCCCGCTGTACGTGTACCGGCTCGGCGGCCAGGCGGCGGGCGACGGCGGCACCCAGTTTTCCCCCGCGCACCATTTCCACCAGCACCACATTGCGCCGGGCCTTGGCCTTGTCAGGATTGGTGAAGGGACTATAGGTGTTGGGTGCTTTCAACAGGCCGGCGATCAGCGCACATTCCTCGACCGAGAGGTCACCGACCTCCTTGTCGAAGTAGAGACGTGCCGCCGACTTGAGACCGTGGGCATCATGGCCGAAGAACACCGTGTTGAGGTACATGACCAGGATCTCGCGCTTCGTGTACAGACGCTCGATGTAGACGGCCGTGATCTGCTCCCGAACCTTGCGGGCGTAGGTGGCCAACACGCCTTCCAGGGATGCACTCGAGCGTTGCTGGCCGACCTTCTTGTAGAGGTTGCGCGCCAGTTGCTGCGTGAGAGTACTGGCGCCCTGTCCGGTGGGATTGAGACGTCGCAGGTTTTCCTTTATGGCGCCGAAGATCCGCCGCAGGTCGATTCCCCAATGGCTGAAGAAGCGCCGGTCCTCGATGGAGATGAGGGCGTCCTTCATCGCCTGGGGGATCTCATCGAAGTCGCGGATGAGCTCCCGGTTCTCCTCCTTGAAATCGAGCAGGTGCTCGCCGTCGCCGGAGTAGACCCGCGTCACTCGTTTCGGCTGGAAGGTCTCGAGGGTGTCGATATCCGGCAGGTTGTCGCTGAACAGCGCGTAGACGAGGCCCACCCCGACGGTATAGAAGAACATGCAGACAGCGGCTCCGAGGGTTATCTTCTTGGCTGTTTGCAGTGTCATGTGTCTGATTTTCGGTTCTCCTGACGGTGTCGTCCCAATATAAGGAGCAGACCAGCCACCATGGGCGATTGGACGGCGGGCATCGGCATCCTCATCGTTGCCGTGTTGTGGATCCAGATTTTCATGGACTACCGACGTAAGCTGGTTCGTCTCATGCCGAACGTGTCGGAGGTATCGGGCCGGCGCCAGGAGATCAGCACACAGATCTCCGACTCGGAGAGTTCGACCCAGTCGATCCATGGGCAGATCCTCTCGGCCAAGAAGGAGATCGAAGACCTGGAAGAGCGTCGGATCGAGTTGCAGGCGAAGCTGAACCCTCAAGAGATGGTTCTCATCCCCGCCGCCAAGCTGAGGATGGGCAGCAACGATCCTACCAAGGAGGATGAGAACCCCGAGCATCACGTCGAAATGAGCGCCTACTATATCGACAAGATGGAGGTGACGAACCTCCAGTACAAGGAGTTTGTCGCCGTCACCGGGCACCGTTCGCCCAGCCATTGGCGTTTCAACACCTTTCCCGACGCGCGGAAATCAGATCACCCCATCGTCAACGTTTCCTGGGAAGATGCCGCCGCGTACGCCGAGTGGGTCGGCAAAAGGCTGCCCACCGAGGCGGAATGGGAGCGGGCGGCCCTCGGTGATGGCCGCACCGAGTATCCCTGGGGTTCCTCCTGCAACGCCGAGTCGGCCAACTTTGACAACGCTGACGGCGGTACGACCCCGGTGGAGCAGCACAACCGGGGTGTCAGTCCCGTCGGCGTCTGGGACATGTGCGGCAACGTCAGCGAGTGGGTGAACGACTGGTACGACGTCAGATACTACCACGACAGCCCCGAGTCGGATCCCCAGGGCCCCGAGGATGGCCACCAGAAGGTACATCGAGGGGGTGCCTACCATGAGAATCGCAACGGCATCCGGGCCAAGGGCCGACATTTCTCCATGCCGAGCGCCGCCCAGGATTACATCGGTTTCCGCTGTGCCATGACTGAAGACCCTGAAGGGGACGACTGAGGAGGTCGTCCCCTTCAGGGTCCTCGTTATCTGTAGTACCCCTTGATCCAGCGGGTGTTGTAGTTGAGCACGTAGTCCACGTGTTCGGGGGTGGTGGGATAGGCCTCATCGGGACCGTAGGGGTAGCGGCTCATGCCGTGGAAGGGCAGGGGGGCTACCGTGAGGGAATGGGCGGAATGGTAGTCCATGTCCTTGCCAAAGCCGTCGGCGTAGAACATGTAGGTCCGTTCCCAACCCGCCTCCAGGGCCGGAAAGCTGTCGGCGTCGACTTCCAGTGTCAGTTCGTCACCGTGGAACATGACGACGAAACGGTCGTCGATGTCGTGCATCAACTCGGCCACGTCTCCGTAGCGGGTGAAGCCCCCGGCATGGGTACCCCAGCTGGCTTGGGTGTCGACATCGTCGTAGTCGTAGCGGAAGGCGAAGGTGCCGTGGATCGACTCGTGCGTCGGGTAGCCGCGCCAGTGCAGGTCTGCCCGCGAGAAAGGTCGGCGGTGCTGGCGTGTGGTGGCGTCGGTGTCGACCCGCCCGACAAGGAACTGGTCCCAGTAGACGGAAGTATTGGTGGTGATGCGCAACTGGGCATCGGTCGTGGCCCGCGGAAACACGCCGGCCAGGTCGAAGAGCATCGTCTTCGGCAGGCCTGCCGGAACACCCATGTCGAGGGTGACCGTACGCCAGGCACCGCTCCCCGTGCGTGCCTCAAGGCGGGGCGGTGAAAGGGTCAGGCCCCGTTCGGCAGCGGCCCAGTTCGAGCTGGAGTGGGCGTAGTCCACCCAGCCGTGGGCGAGCAGGACGGGATGCTGCCAGTCGGCGACGATGTCGCCCAGGTCGAGGGTCAGCGAGAAGGACTCGGCATACCCGTGAATCGTGGCGTGCTCAAAATCCTCGTACCAGACATCGTCAACCCGGGCCAGGACCTCGGTGACATCGCGTTGCTGGCCATCGACGATGCGGCCAAGGCGCCGCGTCTCGGACAGCGGATACCCACGGTACTCAGGGTAGGGAGGGGCGGACAGCAGACGTTCACCCGGATAGATCTGTGTGCCCGACGGGTGGTCGACGGCGATGAGCTCGGCCCCGTCGAGGTAGATGATCTCTTCCAGCTGGTTGCCGATCTGCAGGACGAACCGGCCCGCGTCCGTCGGTGCCAGCTGCCGCAGTGGCAGATACTCGTCCGTGTCGGGTGTGTAGTACTCATCTGGCCCTACCAGATAGCCGATGATGCCGCCGCCGAGTATGTCAGAGACAAAGCGGAAACGGTCGCCATCCCAGGCGTAGAGAATGGGACAGGACGTTCCCTTCCGGTTCACCTCGGTGATGGACAGTTGTCCTGATCGAACCGTGTCCAGCTCTGTCTGGCGAACGCCGCTGGGCCACAGGACGCGGACGAACTCCACCCCCTCCTCCTCGCCGATACCAAAGTGCAACGCCGGTGGGTCGCCGGCGCCACCGCGGAACTCCCGGACCTGGCGGGAGGCGGCCGTCTTCACCTCGATACGAGTACCGAAACCATCTGGATTGGAATTGAGACCAGCCAGCTCGATGCGGACCCTGCCGCCAGCAGGACTCCGGTTCCAGAGCGTGGCTGTCGGCGAAATCAGATCGAGACGGCCATCCTCGTCGGCATCGACCACCACCAGATGGCGCGCCGGTGGCGTCGACACACGGTGGGGAGACCGAAAACCGCCGGCAACGGACATGGCAACGTCGATCCCGGAGGCCCCGTGGCTGATCAGGTCGACATCACCGTCGTTGTCCAGGTCAGCGGCCAGCAGTCCCACAGCATCTGCCGGCACTTCAAGGGGGGCCCGAGTGAATTGCGAACCACCGTTGACGTAGAGGTGGGCGTCATCTGCGGTGGCTACGGCAATGTCCATGGCGCCATCCGGATCGAGGTCGGCCACCGCCAGCACCCGTACAGCTTCCGACTGGAGACCGCGAGCTTCGGCGACGTCGGAGAAGGTGCCATCGCGGTTGTTGCTGAACAGGGACAGGCGGTCTTCCACGGCGGCGACGATGTCGACGTCGCGGTCCGCATCGAGATCGCTGAAGACGACATGGTGGACCGTGCCCCCACCGACGCCGGCGCTGTCGGCGATGTTGCGGAAATGGCCAGTGCCATCATTCGACCACAGGGCCAACGGGCCATCGGCACAGGCCATGTCAGCGTCGCCGTCGTGATCGGCGTCGCCGAAGACGATCCCGGCACAAGGACCGAGATCCTGATCGGTGGCGAGGAAGGCTCCGGCGTCCTGGCGGGCGATGACCGCCGGCCTTCCGGCCATGGCGGCATCGGCATCACCGTCATCGTCGACATCAGCCAGATTCACCGAGGCGCCCGCGTGGTGGAAGGTCCAGAGGTCGGAGCGTTCGAACTGTGGCCCGCCACCACGCAGAAGCAGAGGCAGTCCATCCGCCCCCGCGGTCAGCAGGTCGACCCGACCGTCCCGGTCGGCATCGACAGCTGTCAGGAAGCCTGCATCCACGGGCAGACCTGCCGGTGCCGGCCCGTCCTCGAAGGTCGCCACCTCGTCACGATCCAATCCGCCGCCGCGAAAAGGAGTGTCGGCAAAGGCCTCGGCGTACTTGCCCTGACCCTGGTACGAAGCCGACACACCTTCCAGTCCCGACTGACTCAGCCGGTTGAAGATCTCCAATGTCGCCCGCCACGCCTCCAGGTCACCCGCCTGGCGCTGGACCTGGGCCAGGGCGTAGTAGGCGGAGACGTTGGTTGCGTCCAGTTCGATCACCCGACGGAAGGTGGCCATGGCCGAATCCGCCTGCCCGAGTTTGGCGTAGGTCCGACCCTGGTAGTAGCGCACCAGGGGATCGTCCGGATCATGTTCTGCGACCCTGCTGAACAGTGTCAGAGCGCGCTCATGGTCACGTCCCTGAGCGTGGTAGATCAGACCCAGAGTGTAGGCCGCATGCAGGTGATCGGCATCGATGTTGAGCGCCGTCTGCAGCGACACCCCGGCGCTGTCGTACTGTCCCAGACTATAGAGCGAGATACCAAGGTTGGCATGGGCGGACGCGTAGCCCGGATCCAGGTCGGTCGCTCTGGAGAACTGCTCACGGCCGCGCACGTAGTTGTGCTGATCCATGGCGACCACGCCGAGGCTGTTGTGGTGGCGTGCCTGTCGCTGCTCCGGCGTACGGGTTTCCGACTTCCCCGAGCAGCCGATGGCGACGGCGACTGACAACAGCAGAACCTTGACGCTGTTTTTCATCGATTCTATATTTCCTTCTTGTCTTCGGGCGGGAGTAGCTCAGTTGGTAGAGCCCCTCGTTGCCAACGAGGCTGTCGCCGGTTCGAGTCCGGTCTCCCGCTCCATTAGATTGACTACCTTGGTTCCGTTCCCCTTCAGGGGCCGGCTCTTTGGTTCCCGCTCTGCCGGGGTGGCCTCTCTGAAACGGCCCGTCGCGATGGCTTTCGAAAGCCGCCTCGACGGGCCGTTTCTCGTTCTGTCAACGCGCTCTCAGCTGCCACGGCCCTCGCGCAATTGCAGCAGGGCGGGCAACAGGGTGACGGCGGAGACGAAACACGATCCCAGGCCCAGCAGCGATACGATACCGATCCAGTAGAGAGCGGGGTGGTGTGCCGGCACGAGGCCGGCGAAGCCGACCATCGTTGTCAGCGTCGTGGCCAGCAAGGCGACACCGGTCGTACGCAGTACCAGGCGCAAAGAGCCGATGCCGGACTCGCGGTAACGATGGAATACGTGTACCGCGTTGTCGATCCCCATGCCGATGATCGTGGGAAAGGCCACGATGTTGTAGATGTTCACCTTGAAGTCGAAGATGTACATAAAGCCGGTTACCCAGGCCAGGGCCGTCAGCAGGGGCGTCAGCACCAGGATGACGCTGAGCACGTTGCGCAGGTCGATCAACAGGACGATGGACACCACCAGCAACGTCAGGACGACGGCCTTGACGGCGTCGTCAAGCATCAGTTCGAGCATCTCGGCAAAGATGATGTGAGCACTCGACGCATAGTAGGTGTTGCCGTCGGCGGCCTCGATCTTCTTGATCTCGTCAGCGAAGGCGATGGCGTTCCGTCCATCGCGCAGCGGCACGGCGGCGTTGATCTGCACGAAGCTGAGAATCTTGCCTTCCTTACTCGAGAAACTCTTCGTCAGGTCCTCGGGCAGGTCTTCGAGGGTCAATTCGTGCACGTTCAAGAACGTCCGCAAGGAGTCGGCGCGGATGCGGTCATCCTCGTCGAGGAGGTCTTCGTTCTCGTCGAGCACCTGCTGCAGATCGGCGATGATGGCCAGTTTCTCCGGCTGGGCATCGGGCAGGAAGGAGTAGACGCTCTTCACCGAGCGTATGGTCGAACTGTCACCACGAGCCGCCATCACCCGTCTGACTTCGGCCACGACCTCCATCGCCTGCTGTCGGTTCTCGGTCAGGACGATGGCCGGCGACCTGGTTTCCTTCAGCTCATCGGGAATACTGCCCCTGGGTGTCTCTTCCTGGGTGTCGGGCTTCAGCTGCTTGAAGTCGTATTCAAAGCCCAGTTTGTCGAGGTGGTAGAGCGAATAGCCGGTGGCCAACACGCCCAGGATCAACGTCAGGTGCGGCACCGGGTAGCGTCCGCGCCGAACGAGGTGCTGGGGGACACTCTTCTGCTGCAGCTTGATCAGACGCAGGCGCTCAACGAGAACAATGAAAGCGGGGCAGACGATGAGCATGGCCACCAGCGAGAACATGATCCCGGCGCCGACGATGAAGCCGAATTCACTGAAACCCTTGAAATCGGAGAACAGCAGCGAGAAGAAGGCCACCGCGGTGGTGACCGCAGTCGTCGACAGGGCGCTGCCCGTATGGCAGACCGTTTCGACGAGAGCCGCTTCGGTGTTCAGGCCGCGCCGTCTGGCCTCACGGTAGCGGGCGAAGATGTGGATACCGAAATCGATGCCGAGACCGAAGAGGATGGCGAAAAGGCAGACGGTGATCTGATTGAGGTTGCCGATGACGATCCACGTCAGACCGAAGGTCCAGGACAGGCTCATCAGCAATGGCAGGACGATGAACAGCGGCGACAGGATCTGGCGGAAATAGAGAGAGATCAGGAGCAGCACGCCGAGGAAGGCGTAGAGCGCTGTCGACTGCAGGTCTTTGACGACGACGTTGTACTGGGCAGACGCGTTCTTGAAGCTGCCCGAGAATGTCACCTCGAGGCTGGGATGGAACCGTGTCGGACGGATGTCGTCGATCGTCCCGCGGATATCACCCAACAGACGCCGGGTGAACTTCACGTCCGTGATCACGCCGGTGGGATAGACTCTCAGGATGACGCCGTTGCCTTCGGCGGTCAGGTAATAGTCGCGCTCGAAGCCGGTGAGTCCCGCCTGACTGTACTTGGCTTCCAGGTCCGACACATCGAGGGGATCTTCCTCTTCGTCATCGAAGCCGATGTAGAGCGGGGAGCGCTTGAGTTTTTCCAACTCGACCTTGTCGTAGACGCGCTGCTGCACGTCCTGCAGGTCCGCCAGGTCCATGTAGAGCAAGCGGTTGTCGCTGAGGAACTCCACCTCCTCGGTGCGACCACGGATGACGGAACTCAGCAGCGGGCTGTGCTTGAGGGAGTCGGCCAGGGCATTGAGGAACTGGATGCTCGCCGTCAGCTCGTCGCCGGTGATGACGATCATCAGCGGACCGATTCCGCCGACCCGTTCTTTGATGCGGTTGAGTTCGCGTACGCTGATATAGTCGTCGGGGAGCAGGTCGGCGGGATCCGCCTTGATGCGCAACTGGGAGGCGAGGGAACCGGACAGCACAGACATCGCCAGGGCCACGAGGATGATGCCCACGTGGTGGTGGTAGACGTAGTGAACGATGCGCTCGTAGCTGATGCGCATGGGCAGTCCCGGTCAGCCGGCCCCTTCCAGTTTGGCGAGTTTCTTGCGCAGACCCTCCAGCAGCTTCTCGTAGGAGTTGCGGGCGATGTAGCGGCTCCAGGCACGGCGGTTGCCGGCCACAGTGCCGGCGCCGTCCACCGTCAGATCGTAGATCTGCCACTGCTTGCCCGGATCCGGCCGGTGCAGAGAGTAGGCGATGATCTTCTTTTCTTTCTTTACCGGCACCTCGCCCAGGACGACGGCACGGCCGTCCTCGCCGATCTGTTCACCGGTGTAGGCGATGCCGCCGTCACGGTGGTAGCGGACGAACATGTCGAGGTTCTGCCGTTCGATGATGCCGCGATACACGCTCACGAACTCCTCCCGTTCGGCGTCGGTTCGCGCGTCCCAGGTGTCTCCCAGAGATTGCCGGGAGAGTTCCCGGAAATCGAAGGCCTCGTTGATCAGCAGGCGTACCTGCTCGCGTTCGTCGGCCGTCAGACTATCAGTGGAGTCACGGAGTACGATGGCGCGCACGCGACCATCGTGGGCCTCGAGAAAGGCCGTGGGCGTAGGCTGTTTGAGTGCCACCTGCGCATCTTCCGTCGCGCCATGGACGCTGGCGGCGGTCAACAGCAGGCAGCATAGAACCCCAAGGGTCTTCATGGTGTCATCCCCGAATTGAGAGGCACGCCCGCGGTGCCCCGTTCAGTGTCCGATTCCAAAGGCTCCAGTCCTCGGTAGCAGTCACAGTGGTCCTGCACACGTCCGGCCTCGAAAGCCTCGCGACTCCAGACACGAATATCGGCGTAGTAGGCCTCGGCCCGAGAGTCGGTCGAGTTGGCGTCGGTGAGCAGTCCGAGGCCCTGTGTACGGCTCTTCGGTCGTCCGCCCCAGGTCCGGTCGTAGTGCTCTTCCAGGTCGACGCTGGCAAACAACCACTCTCCCAGCTTCTCGTCACCACTCTCCACGACGACGAAGTACGGGCGAGCGATTCGATCCCGTCGTCCGATGAAACCTTCGCCGAGGGTGCTGCTCCACACATACTTGATATGCCGCGGCATACCGATCCAGGTCTGTGAGAAAAACACATATATGCCGGCGGCACTGTCATTGGTGTGGCCGAAACGCTCGTCGCCGCCCGCAGGCAGGCTGTCGGCACGCCAGCACCAGGTCATGATGGGGAACTGCCGGGGATTCCAGTGGGCGAAGCGCAACAGCAGGACCGAGCCCCCGGAATCCTGGGCGGCGAGGTAGGTCTGCCCATCCAGGAGCCGCACCTGATAGGGTTTGCGCCGATCCTCATCGCGATCGCGCCAGCGCCAGCCGAGAGGCACGTCGCCATCACCCGATGCGGTAAAGTCCTCGAGCATGATGTAGTCGAGTTGCCGCAGCCGGGCCTCGAGTACCGCCGGCGAATAGCGCCGGTCGAGGGCGTCCTCATAGCGGTCACGGTAGCGCCGGCTGAGCCCTCTGCCGGCGATCGAGATGTCCTCGATTCGCCAGTCGCCATTGTCGCCGCGCAGTACGTGTACGTCGAGTTCGCCAGCCGCCGCATCAGACGCCAGGGTGACGGTGCCTCCTGTGGGATCGAAATCGGCGTCGGTCACCGTCAAGCCGCCCACGACAGCCTTCGTCAGGGAGTCCGTCAGGTCCTCGACCAGTCGCTGCCGCAGGGCCTCGACAAGGCGCTGGCGGGCGGATGCGACATAACGGTCGTGCTCGTCGTCGTTGAGATGCTCGGCGAAGTCGGCCAGCGAATTCGTCACGTACCGACGCAACACGTGGTCAGCAAAGCGATCCATATCGACAGATCTGTCGATCACGTGCCGGGCCAGCTCGGCCGGCCCCAGACGCCCTCGCAGTTCGTTGTACTCCGTGACGCGATCGGCCAGCCAGGCGTGTCCGTCGGCAGCCTCATCTGCCGCAGCGGTGGCCACCGCCAGCAGCAGGGAACAGAGGGCCCATCGCGGAATCACGGCGTGTCTCCAGCATCTCGCAGCGTCACGCCGACGATCCGCTCGAGCCTGGCGACGGCCATGTTGAAATCAAAGATGGCCCGGTAGTAGGCTTCCTCGGAGCCGGCGAGGGCTTCGAAGGCGCTGACCAGTTCCTTGACCTGTGACGGATCCAGTTCGAATTCATCCCGGGCGATCTGCACCCATTCGCGCACCAGGTTGCGGGCCTCGAGAGCGCCTTCGCGCTCCTGTTCGGTCCGGTGGACCTCGCCGTGAGCTGACTCGATCTCGAGGCGGATGCCTTGCAGTGCCGATTGGCGGCGCGCTTCGAGCTGCAATCGGAGGCTGCGGGCCCGGTCGAGATCGGCGTTCAGCATGCCGAACTCGAAGGACTGGCGCAGCCCGAGAACCACGGCACCGTTGAGCAGATTGTACTCGTCCTTGACGAACGGGTTGTGCTGATCGGTGCGGCCCGGGGCGGCAGCATACCGCAGGCCACCGGCGAGAAATACCTGTGGATAGAAGGCGCTGCGGGCTGCCCGTTCCTGGGCACTGCGGGCGGCGATGCCCGCCCCGAGCTTCTGCCAGTCCGGCCGATGGCCGATGGCCGTTTCGAGCAGGGCATCCACCGCAGGCACGTCAGCGTTCACCGGGGCCAGCCACTGATCGCCCAGCGAGTACGCAGCTGACTCATCCAATCCCACCTTCCACGCCAGGGCCGCCCGTGCCAGGGCGAGGCCGTCGGAGATTTCGCGCTCGCGGTTGGCCAATTCGATAAGGGCCAACCGCAGTTTGTAGGGCGCGCCCAGAGGGATGTCAGCGTTGTCGGGGCTGACCTGGGGCTCCCACTGTTCCAGCTCTCCCCGCAGACGCGCGGCGAGGTCGGAAAGATCCTGTGCCAGCAGGACCCCGTAGTAGAGCTCCTTGACCTCGAGGGCAACATCCTGACGCCTGGCTTCGAGATCGGCGCGCTCGACGTCGACCCCGGCGCTGGCGGCATCGTACAGGTTGGACAACTGGCCGAAGGTGTAGAGGGGTTGGATGAACTGCAGTTCCGCCCGTACGAACGGCCCCAGAGGGCGCACCCCCGACGTGTCACCCGGGGGGTTGAAGATGTCGCCCTCCGCGTCGGGAACAAGACCGCCAAAACTCTCCAGGCGCAGTCGGGGCAGCAGATGAGCGGCGCGCGCTTCCTTTACCCGTGACCGTGCGCCCTCGACGTCCAGGCGGGCCACCGCCACGTCGGTGTTGTGCTCCCAGGCACGTTCGAGCAGTTGATCCAGGGTGAACTGCCCGGGTTCGGCAGAAGCGACGGCGGCCATGGTCCAGAGCAGCAAGACCGGGAGGAGGCATCGAGGCAGCATCAGAGGAAACGGGCTCCACTCTGCATCGGCGGCTGGTCGCCGGACACGACGAGATCCCCCTCCGCCCGGCCACTGCGCCCGAGGGCACGGCTGAGGTGTGTGAGGAACAACCATCCCACCGTAATCCAGAGGATCTTCCGCATGCGCTTGACGATGCCCAGGGACAGACCTACCGCCGGGTCGAGACCAAGGGTCAGGAAGAGGAACACCTGTCCGCCTTCGAGCACACCGATGTTGGAGGGCATGAAGAAGAACAGGCTGTTGATGATGACCGTAAGCGAGGTGATCAGGAAGGCGATCTTGAAGTCGACCCCCTCACCGAGGCCGCGCAGGATGACCCACGTTTCACAGGCACCGAGCAGCCAGCCACACGCATGAAAGGCGAGCACGAGGCAGAAGCGAATCTTATTCTGCTGGTAGAAGGAGGAGATGTTCTCGTCGATGCGAACCGCCTTGGCGACACGCCGCTCGATAACATCCAGGCGGATGCCGAAGCGACGCACGAAGCCAAGCAGGGAGGAGAACATGTGCCGCTGCTCGCGCCACAGCGCCAGCAGCAGGCCGGCGGCGGCGATGAACAGGACGGCCAGGCCGACTTGCACCGGCAACGGCACCGACTGCGGCAGGTCCCAATAGAGAATGACGAGGCTGAGACCGATGGCGGTGAAGGCGAGCCCGGTCAGGACCTGCGCCGTCTTGTTGATGACCACCGAGGCCAGGCCGCGGGAGGTGGGTGACTGCTGTCGCAGCAGGTATGCCTTCAGTGGCTCGCCGCCGAGGTTGGCCAGCGGCGTCAGCTGGTTGACGGCTTCACCGGCCAGCTTCGACATGAACAGGGACACGAGACGCGGGCGGAAGGCGTCGGCGGGAAAGGCGAAGCTCCAGGCGATCGAGTTGCTCACATGCCAGCCAAAGGCCAGCATCAGCACCAGGCCGAAGGACCAGCCCATCACCCCAAGGTTCCGCAGGATCTGGCTGAGGCCGAGGGTCCCTACCAGGAAGCCGAGCAACAGCAGGCCGAGCCCGGGCAGCAGCAGACGGAAGATCTTCATCTCGGTACCGCCTCGGCGAGACGGCGGTGTCCGGCCAGCATCTTGCGCTGTGAGATCAGCACGCCAAGCACGATGAGGTGCAGCCCCCCCACCGTGTAGGCGTAGAGCAGCTCGAAGGAACCGAGGATGCAGCAGAGGAAATGGACGAAAGCAAAGAAGTCACGCTTGGCGATGAAGGCATAGCGTTCCAGCGTCCGGTAGACCCCATTTTTCTCATCGGCCAGAACATGGGACCGGAAGCCGACAAGGTAGTTCTGCAGTGAGCCGCTTCCCGTCTTCAGCGCGTAGTTGTACATCACGCCCAGGGCGATGACCATCGCACCGATGGCGGAAATCCCCAGATAGAGGGCCCAGGGCTTGTCCGGGTGCAGGTGGTGGACACCAAAAAGAAAGGCCACGTACGTAGCCAGGTAGGCGATGTTGTCCGTAATCGTATCGAACCAGGCGCCGAATTTCGATTCGCACAGCTTGACCCGGGCGATTTCGCCGTCGCAGCGGTCGAGGACGGCCGCCATCTGCCAGAATACGCCACCAAGGGCCAGCCGCCAGTACGGTTCGGGCCGCGCCACCAGCCAGGCCGTGGCCAATCCCGTGGTCAGAACGAAGAGCACGGTTACCATGTGCGGCGAGATGCCGGTCTCGATCAGCACCTTGCTGATGGGAATCGACAGCCGGGCATTGATATGCCTCGACACGGGGCCGCTCGTCTTCTTGGTCACCTGGCCGAAGAGCATCGCCTTCGCCTGACGCGCAGAGCGCCGGTCGACAACGCGCCGCCAGAGACTGCTGGTACCGTCCATGGTGGCGACTTCGGCCCCGCGGCACCGCTCGGCGAAGAACGCGAGCGGCGACTGGCGTGAGGCGATCATGTCATGGGGAGTGACCCGCGCCGCGCAGAGGAAAGCACCCGTGCTGACTCCGTCCTGGCCGACTGAGACGTCGGGGAAGGCCGGTCCCTCGGGGGCAGTCTGCAGACCGTGGAAGGCGATCGACTGTTCCGGCGTCGGTGACACCTGGGCTACGAGTCGGATGTCGTTGCTGAGTCGTGCCAGGCCTTCTTCGACGAAAGCACTCAGAGAGCTGTGGTGATGGACGTGGTCGCCGAGCAGGAGCAAGACGGGCTCGGAGGCATTTGCAGTCGTGTCCGGTGTCTGTCCCCAATTCACGAATTCGAGCTGCAGGTCAAGGCGCCGGGTGAGGGTGCCGATCCTGGGATCAACGCCGTCAGGCAGGACGACGACAAGATGGTCGACGCCGGCGCGCGCCAACGTACGGATGCCTCTTTCGTAGGTCCTGAGGCCACCGAAGCGACGTCGGCAGATGCCGTTATCGGCCGCTGTGGGGGAAAATACGAGCAGACCCCTCATGCCTGTCCCCGCTGTGAGATCCTGCCAACTGAGGTTTCGAAGATCCCAAGCGACTGCCGTACCCACTGCAGCTCCTGCGGCGTGTCGATGTCGACCCATGGCAGGGCGCCCACGTCCTGGCAGAGGACCTCGACGCCGCCGTCGGCCAATCGCTGGACGCAGTCGAGGTAGAAGCTGCCCAGAGCTTCCTCACCACGGACCGCCTCCTCGAGGACCCTCTGGAGGGCGGCGGCACCTTTCCCGGCGAAGCGCATCATGCCGATGGAGGCCGCATGGGTTGCGGTCGACGCGATGTCCTTGCCGATCCGCCGCAACCGCTCCCCCTCGACAGTGACCTTCATGTCGTCAGCACTGTAGCTGTCCTGGCGTTGCACGAGGAGGCGACAGGCGGGGGGGGCCGGGCCCAGGAGAAAGTGTGGAATGTCCGGATGGAATACGTTGTCACCGTTGAGGACGAGGAAATCGTCCCCCATTTCGGCCCGCGCCGCCCATAGACTGATGAGGTTGTCAGCTACAGCAAAGAAGGGGTTGTAGACGACCTGTACTGACATGCCATCCAGATGCAGACGGCCGACCTCGTGGCGCATGGCGTCGAGGCCGAAGCCGGCCACGACCGTCACCTGGTCAATGCCGGCGGCGGAGAGCCGGACGAGCTGGTGCTCGAGGATGGAGTGGGTGCCGAGGGTCAGCAGGCACTTGGGGCACTCGGATGTATAGGGCCACAAGCGCCGGCCCTGACCGGCAGCCAGGATGAGCGCGTTCAAGCAGATCTGTCGTGCGCGGTTGAGTGGGCGCCAGGGAGTTCAATTCTGGCGGGAATACGAACGCCTCCAAGCGGTTTCGCGGAGGCGTCACACCGGGTCCTTCAGGCACTTTCATGCCATTTCAGGCGTCCACAAATGTAGAGATAAATGCCCGTCTGGTCAACGACATACGACGATTTCGGTGGGGCCGGCTGAGGCAGGCCTTGCCGCCAACGTCACGGAGCCCCACCGTATACCTGGAAGGCCCCAGAAACCCGGAGAGACGATGCGCGCCATCATCCTTGCCGCCGGTGCCGGTACCCGAATGCGGCAGCTTACCCAGAAGCGTCCGAAGTGCCTGGTAGCCGTCGGCGAGCGACCGCTACTCGATATTCAGCTGGACGCCCTCAGGGGCGCCGGAGTAGAGGACATCGTCGTCGTTGTCGGCTTCGAGGCCAAACAGGTGAGGGACCACTGTGGTCCCGGAGTGAGATATGTCGTCAACGAACAATGGCAGACGACGAACAGCATCTTCTCACTCTACCAGGCGGCACGCTGGCTCGAGGGCGAGCGCGTCTTTCTGTTCAACTGTGACATCCTGTTCGATCGCCGCCTGCTGGTGCGTCTCCTCGAGCACAGAGGCAGCAGCATTGCCGTCGATTCCCGGGCGGCCCGACTCGAGGGCGAGATGAACGTACGGGTCGACGATGACGGGGTCGTACGCGCCATCGGCAAACATCTCGATCCTGCCACCACCACTGCGGTCAGCGTGCAGCTGGCGGCCTTCGACGCCTCCGGGGCGCAGCAGGTGCGGACGGAGCTGGAACGGCTCGTGTATGATGACGAGCGGGACGCCTTCCCCACCTCGGCGTATGGTCCCCTCGTCGCTGCCGGCGGCATGGCCGCCATCGAAGCCGGCGATCTGCCGTGGGCGGAGATAGACACAGTGGAGGACTACGAGCGGGCCGTCGCCCAGGTCGCCCCCCGACTGCTGGGCTGAGTCAGGCAGTCAGCGTTCTTCGGCAGGCGGGACGAATTTGATAAAGGCGATGATGTCGCGAATCTGGTTTTTCGTCAGCCGGTCGGCGCCAAAGAACGGCATGTAGAGATCACCTTCGGGGTCGTAGGCATTGGGGTCGACGCCGGCCAGGGTCGACCCGAGGCCATCCCCTTCGCGGATCTTGCGGGCATAGAAGGCGGCAGGCTTGTCACGGGGGATCGGCACGGGAGCGATGCCGGCATTGCCGTTGGGGTGACAGGTGTGGCAGGCGGAAAAGAACAACTTCCGTCCGGTGATCCGGTCGCCGCCGTCGAAGCTGTTGTACTCCCCCGTCTTGTCGGCTGCCGGGGCCATGGCGAGGGGCGCAATGGATGGCCGTTTGGTGATGGCGCGCAGGTAAGCCTGCAGGTGGAGCAGTTGCTGCGCCGTCAGCTTCTGTGGATTGCGCAGGAAGTGCTCGACGCAGAACACGGCCGCGTGAGAGATGTCGGTATAGCGATCGGGATCCTCCGGTTCCTGGCCCCAGAATGTCTGCCGGGAGGCGGCGTTGTAGAGTGAGTGTCCGGCGCGGATGAGGCCATCGCCGAGGCGTGCCTCATCGAAGTCGGCGTGGCAGTGGCTGCACGCCAGGCCGTTGGCGCCGAGGGCACTGGAGTGGAACAGAACACGCCCCTGTTGGGCCGAGCCGCGCGTCGACATCTGCGCCGACAGGGCCGCGGCTCCCAGAACCACCACCAGCGCCGTGATATGAGCGCTGTACAAGCTTCGATTTCGTCGCATGGACCCAAACATAACAAAATGAGCACGGCGGAAGGGATCGCGGTCCGGGGTGCCTGCGAGCACAACCTTCGGGAGGTGGACGCGGATCTGCCCCATGAACGGATCATCGCCGTGACGGGTGTCTCCGGGTCAGGAAAATCGAGCCTCGCCTTCGACACGATCTACGCTGAGGCACGTCGACGGTTTCTGCTCAGTGCAGGGGGCGGGGCGGCTGTTTTCGCTGACCGGCTGCAACCACCCCGGGTCGAACGGCTCGAGGGTCTGCGTCCGGCCCTCGCCATCGCCCAGGCGCGCCATCGTCCCTCTTCCCGGTCGACGGCGGGTACGGTCACGGGGATCGCCGATTTCCTGCGGCTGCTGTTCGCCCGGATCGGACGGGCACGATGCCTGGGCTGCGGCGAACCTGTGGTCGTGCATCGACTGGAGGAGGTCTACGAGCAGGCGGCCGGTCGTCCCGAGGGCGCGCGACTGGTGGTATTGGCGCCGCTGTTGACCCCCGTCGACGGTGCGCAGGCACGGGAGCGCATCGATCATGTGGAGCGCTCCGGTTTCCGGCGGCTGCGCATCGCCGGAGAGATGCACCTGCTCGAGGAAGTCGACCTGGAACGGATGATCGGTCAGCCCCTCGAGGTCGTCGTCGATCGGATTGCCGTGAAACAGGACACCCGTCGCCGGCTGAAGGGCTCCCTGCAGGCGGCGGCCCAGGCCGGTGAGGGAGCCGTCGTTCTGCTCGACCACGATTCGGGAAGTGAACAGCGCTTCAGCGTGCGTCCAGGCTGTGCCCGCTGCGGCGCGGCCTTTCCCGAGATCACCCCCGCCCTGTTCAGCTTCAACAGTCCTGCCGGTGCCTGTCCGGCGTGCCGCGGCACAGGGCTTTCCCCCGAGGCCGCCTTCGAACGACTGCTTTCTCCGGGAGAGGCCCCGGCCCAGTCACTGGCGCCGCTGTGGGAGCGTTTCGGTCACCGCAAGCTGCGACGGGACCTGGATGCGTTCTGCAAGCGTGCCAACGTCGACAGTAGCGTGCCGATCTCGGAGTGGCCGACTCAGGCGGTGCGTTCCCTGTGGGAAGGCGAGACAGGGCGCCGACGTGGCTCGTTTTCTGGGATTCGACGCTGGCTCTCGGGCCAGCTCGGACGTACCGAAGACCGCGGCGAGGCTGCCTGGCTGGAGGATCTGGCCGGGGACGGTGCCGTGTGCCAGGCCTGCGCCGGCAGTCGTCTGTCGGCCGCGGCACTGGCAGTCGAGATCGATGGTGACAGCATCGCCGACCTGACGGCGAGATCGGTGGCCGACGCCGTCGACCGGGTGGACGCCCTGCAAGCGCCTGAGGAGAATCGCGAGGTGGCCGACCACATCCTGCTCTCGGTGCGTCAAGCGCTGTCCACTCTCGAAGACCTGGGTCTGGGATACCTCGCCCTCGACCGCCGGGCCCGCTCTCTGTCGGCCGGTGAACTGCAGAGACTGCATCTGGTGTCGGCCCTCGGTTCGGGGTTGTCCCAGGTGCTCTATGTGCTGGACGAGCCGAGTGCGGGGCTGCACCCCCGGGACACCGACAGATTGAGTGCAGCCCTGCGGCGTCTGCGGGATGGCGGCAACACGGTTGTCCTCGTCGAACACGATCTGGACCTGATCGCTGCGGCCGAGGCGGTCATCGAACTGGGTCCCGGTGCGGGTGCCGAAGGCGGCCGCGTGGTGGCCGTGGGAACACCAGACCAGATCGCTGCGGCCGACACGGCGACGGGTCGTGCTCTGCGGCGGGACGGAGAAGAGGGTAGCGCGCGGGGGCGGTGTCCTGGCGAGTCGGGCTGGCTGGAACTGCTGGGGGCTCGCGGGCACAACCTGCGAGGAACGGATGTGGCCATTCCACTGGGCTGCCTGGTCGGCGTCTCCGGGGTCTCCGGCTCCGGAAAGAGCAGTCTCGTCCACGACACGCTGCATCCCGTGCTCAGCGACCGCTTGCATCGCGGCGAGCGCCGGCCCCTGGCCTATGATGAGGTTCGCGGCGTGGAGCTGCTCGAACGTGTGGTCGCCGTCGATCAGGCACCGATCGGTCGTTCGGCCCGCTCGAACGCCGCCACGTACACCGGGTTGATGGCATCGCTGCGCGATCTGTTCGCCGAGTTGTCCGAGTCGCGCCTGCGCGGCTATCGTGCCGGTCACTTCAGCTTCAACAGTCTGGGCGCCTGTTCTGCCTGCAAGGGCTCCGGCCGTGATCCGGAGGCCGAAGGCTTCGAGGATCTGCCCGTCCCGTGCCCCACCTGCTCGGGGAGCCGTTACCACCGCGAGGTACTGGAGATTCGCTTCCGTGAGCGCTCTATTGCCGACGTGTTGGAGTGCAGCGTCGGCGAGGCCCTCGAGCTGCTCGGCAACATCCCGGCCGCCGCCCAGCGGCTGCGGCTGCTGGCCGACCTCGGCCTCGCCTACCTGCGTCTCGGGCAGCCTGCCAGCAGCCTGTCGGGAGGCGAGGCGCAACGAGTCAAGCTGGCAGCAGAGCTGAGCCGTCCGGAACGGGAGCGGACTCTCTACATTCTGGACGAACCCAGTTCCGGCCTGCACCACCAGGACGTGTCCTATCTGCTCGAGTTGCTGCAGCGTCTCGTCGATCGTGGCAACACGGTCCTCGTCGTAGAACACGAACTGTCCATGATCGCCGCCGCAGATCACGTCATCGATCTGGGTCCCGAGGCGGGCCAGGCAGGGGGTGAAGTGGTAGTGGCTGGCACCCCGAGAGAAGTGGCCGCCTGTGCCACGTCCCATACGGGTCGTCACCTGGCCGCCTACCTTGATCGGCGCCCCCGGTGAACCTCAGCATGGAGGACTGACCGATGAAAACGGACCTGCTGCGACGGGCGCAGACCTTTATGACCAAGGCCGGTATCGACGCCTGGGTGGTCTGCGATTTTCGCGGCAACAATCCTGCGCTGGCGCCGATCCTCGGGCGTCGGCTGCACACGACCCGCCGTGTCATCCTCGTCGTACCTGCCTCGGGACAGGTGGCATTGTATGTCCACGCCATCGAAGAGGGTCAGTTCGGTGAGGAGGGTGGGGCCGTGCACGCCTACCGGACCCACGAAGATCTGGTGGCCGCCCTGCGTCCCCATGTGCGCAACCAGCGGCTGGCCATCGAATACTCGCCTGGCGGCAGGCTGCCGGCCGTGTCCTGGGTCGATGCCGGCACCGTGGATCTTCTGCGCGCCCTGGAGCCGAGTGCGGTGGAGTCATCAGCCGACCTGCTGCAGGCCGCCCTGGCCGTCTGGGGCGCTTCCGCCCTCGCCGCCCACCACGAAGCGAGTGTCGCTGTGGCCGCGGCCAAGGACGCCGCCTTCGAGACGATCCGCGCCAACCTGGCCGCCGGTACGGCTCTCACAGAGTACGACGTGCAGAGCCTGATCGGCGAGCGATTGGCGGAGGGAGGCTTCGAGACCGACCATGCCGCCATCGTCGGGACCAATGCCCACAGCTCCGATCCCCACTATGCCCCTGTGGCCGCGTCGTCGTCCGTCATCGGATCGGGAGACTGGGTGCTGATCGATCTGTGGGCGCGACGGCCCGGTGACGACAACGTTTTCGCCGACATCACCTGGGTCGCAGCGGCGGCGGCGCCCACCGCGCAGCAGTGGCAGGTGTTTGACACCGTGCGCCGCGCCCGCGATCTCATAGTAGATCGGGTACACGAAGCCTGGCGTCTCGGTGAGCCGGTACAGGGCTGGGAGCTGGACCGCCTGGCCCGGGACCTGATCACGGAGGCAGGCTACGGCGAGCGGTTCCTGCATCGCACCGGGCACAGTCTGTCACCGGGGCCAGCGGTGCACGGCCTCGGTGCGAACCTCGATGACGTGGAGAGCCGCGACACCCGCGTGCTGCTGCCGGGTACCGGTTTCACCATCGAGCCGGGTATCTACCTCGCCGATTTCGGCGTGCGTCTCGAGATCGACGTCTACGTCGACCCGGACAGCGGTCCTATCGTCACCACACCCGTGCAGGACGACATCGTTCTGCTCGCATGAAAGAAAGCCAGCGATGAGTCGCAGCGCCTACTTCACCACGCCCATCTACTACGTCAACGCCCAGCCTCATATGGGACACGCCTACACGACGGTGGTCGCCGATGTGCTGGCGCGCTATCGCCGGCTCGATGGCGACGACACCTACCTGCTGACGGGAACCGACGAACACGGAGAAAAGATCTTCACTGCTGCCGCTGAGGCGGGCATGGAGCCTCAGGCGCTGGTGGATGGCGTGGCGCAACGCTTCGTCGACGGCTGGAAGACTCTGCGCATCAGCAACGATGACTTCATCCGCACGACCCAGCGCCGCCACGTGGACGTGGTCACCGCGGTTCTGCAGCAGGTCTACGACCAGGATGACATCTACTTCGACGAGTATGAGGGGCTCTACTGCGTGGGTTGCGAACGCTTTCTCACCGACAGAGAGCTGGTCGACGGCAAGTGCCCCGACCACCAGCTCGTCCCGGAGAAGCGAAAGGAGGGCAACTACTTCTTTCGCATGGAGAAGCATCGGGAGTGGCTCGCCGATCACATCCGCGCCACCCCCGACTTCATCCGTCCAGAGCGTTACGCCAACGAAGTGCTGTCGATTCTCTCGGAGCCCATCGGTGACCTGTCGATTTCGAGGCCGAGAACCCGTGTGCCCTGGGGGATCGGGTTGCCCTGGGACGACGATCACGTCACCTACGTGTGGTTCGACGCCCTGATCAACTACGTGTCCGCCCTCGGATACCCCGACGGTGAGCTCTTCGGCCGTTACTGGCCGTCGACACGGCACCTCATCGGCAAGGATATCCTGAAGACACACGCCATCTTCTGGCCGACGATGCTGCGTGCCATGGCAGTGCCGTTGTACGCGGGGCTGAACGTGGGTGGGTTTCTCATGGGTTCCGATGGGCAGAAGATGAGCAAGAGCCTGGGCAACGTGGTCGATCCCTTCGAGCTGGCCGAGAAGTACTCGGCCGACGCGGTGCGCTACTACCTCGTCAAGGACGTTCCCTATGGTCAGGACAGTGCCGTGGGAGAGGCGGCACTGGTAGAGAGGTACAACGCCGACCTGGCCAACGATCTGGGCAATCTGGCCTCACGAGCCCGGGCGCTGCTGTTGCGCCACCTCGATGGCCGCCTGCCCGAACCGCAACAGACCGAAGCAGACCAGGAACTGATAGCAACGGGCACGGGCCTGGTGGCTTTCGTCCGCGAGCAGGTTGGCTCCCTGCGGGTGTACGCGGCGCTGGAAGAGGTGATGCAGTTCGTCCGGCAGATGAACCGTTACTTCAACGACGAGCAGCCCTGGGTCCTGGCCAAATCGGAAGAGACGAAGCCGCGGCTGGGTACCGTGCTTTACAACTGTATCGAGGGCATGCGCATCGCGTCGATCCTGCTGGAGCCGGCCCTGCCCGACAAGGCCGGGCAGCTGCGCCACAGCCTGGCATTACCCGACGGTGACCTGACCTCTACCGAGACTTGGGGTGGCGCTCCCGTGGGCGCGGTAATACCCGCTGAGGCGGCGCAGTTGTTTCCGAAGGCCGAGTTGGAAGAAGAGGAGTCGAAGGCGAAAGAACCGAAGAAGAAGGACGACTCAGTGAGCGAAGAAACGAACCCCGAGATCACGATCGACGACTTCTTTCGCGTCGAGTTGCGCGTCGCCGAAGTGGTGGCCTGCGAAGCTGTGCCGAAAACGGACAAACTGCTGCAGCTGACGCTCAGCCTGGGGGACCTCGGGGAGCGTACCGTGGTCAGCGGTATCGCCGGTTTCTACGCGCCAGAGGATCTGCCGGGACGACGAGTCGTGCTGGTGGCCAACCTGAAACCGGCGAAGCTGCGCGGGATCCTGTCGCAAGGCATGATACTGGCGGCAGAAGACGATGAAGGCAATCTCGCCCTGGTGCAACCCGACAAGGAGTTGCCGCCGGGGGCTCGTGTCCGGTGAGCCAGCGCCGTCAGGCTTGCGTGTCGGTGTCGAGTTCGGGCAGGGGGCCTTCGAGATGATCGCGGTAGATCCGGTCGACTCGGATCCGGCTGTCGCGCAGACGTCGGGCATCGCCGGGGGATAGCTCATCCCGGGACGCCACCAGGTTGTCGAAGGCTTCACCCAGGCGGTGGCGTTCTTCGTCATTGGACAGGGCGGTCTGGGCCAGGGCATAGGCGGACACGAGGGACGCCTCCTCCAGGGGGCTGTCGAGAACCCACGCTCCCACGTCCTGTCCCAACCGGGACAGCAGGTCGACGCGCAGTTGCTGGCCGCGGCGCCGCGGGTCGAAGCGTGACAGCCGCTCGAGCAGGCCACGGACGGACTCCAACTCACGAAGGTCGAAGACCATGGCTTCGGCGAAGTAGTTCAGCCCCAGCACCAATCGGCGCAGGTGTTCCCACTGGCCGTCGAGGCGTTGACGATAGTCACGGGAAATCGTCCGTGGCGAGTCGGCGGGCAGACCGAGGCTCTCGCACACGCGGGTGAAACGCCGACGCCCGGCGTCGGTGATCACACCCTCTCCCCCTTCAGCACCGGTCATCTCCCGACTCAGACCGATGATGGTTCGCAGGTGGCGCCTGCGGGCGCGGGAGCGATTCAGTGACAGGGCGCCGGCCACCGCGCCACCCGCCGCACCCAGACCGGCCAGGCCCCCTGCAAGGGGGACCCACGCCGGCGGCGACAGCAATCCCAGGGACAATCCCACCGTACCCCATACACCAAGCGATCCGGTCCACGCCGTCAGCGCTGCCCAGGCGCCACCGGCTGCCCCGGCACCGCCGACGATACCGCCCAGTACGCGGCGCCGATGACGGGAAAACGCACGGGCCGCCGCATCGACGCCCCGGCCCCGGCGTACTTCCTTCAGGACGAAGGCGACGAGCTGCAGCGCCAACTCGCGCAACGGGTGGTCGACGGGGTTTCGGTCGGGTTCTCTCGGCATGGCGGCGAAAGATAGGTATATTCGGCGCCGTCGATTTTTCCAACTCAACCCACTGGAGGACGGGATGTCGGAGCGGATTCGGACGGGATTCATAGGGTGCGGCGGCAACGCCTCCTCACATATTGGCAGGGTGTTGCAGATCCCGGAGGCTGAGGTCGTCGCCCTGTGTGATCCCAGCAGCGACAGTCTGGCACGGGCCAAGGAGCGCAACGCCGCTGCCAGCGATCTGCCAGAGTATTCGGAGTACCAGCAGATGCTGGCGGAGGTCGAGCTGGATGCAGTGCAGATCTCCACGCCCCATACCGTACATTTCGAGCAGATCATGGCCTGCCTCGACAAGGGCCTCCACGTGCTGACCGAAAAGCCGATGGTGTGCACCGTGGAGCACGCCCATCAGGTCATCGCCAAAGCCAAACAGGTGGATCGTACCCTGATGATCTCCTACCAGCGGCACCTGCAACCGGCGTACCGTTTCGTCCGCGAGAAGGTGATGTCGGGCGAGATGGGAGACATCCAGTTCATCTCCGCCCTGCAGGATCAGCGCTGGTATCTCGGCACGCAGGGGTTATGGCGCCAGCAGTTGTCTCTTTCCGGTGGTGGCCAACTGAATGACTCAGGAAGTCACCTGCTCGACATCGTGCTCTGGATGACGGGACTGGGTGTCGAATCGGTACAGGCCTATATGGAGAACTTCGAGTCTGAAGTGGACATCAACTCCGCCCTGACCCTGAGATTCAAGAACGGCGCCCTGGGCAATCTCTCCGTCGTCGGCAATTCGCCGGTGGGAGGCATGTGGGAGGACATTACGATCTGGGGTACCCAGGCCGTGGTCTACATCCGCAACGGTAAGATCACCTACAAGGCCGCCGATGCCGACGAGGCCGTGGAGCCGACGGATCTTCCCGAGGCATCGACGCCCGACCGCAACTTCTACGACGCCATCCTCGGACGCGACGAGGTCCAGGTTCCCCCCGAGTGCGGTCTGCGTGTGATCGAGCTGACCGAGGCGGCCTGGGAGTCGGCCCGTACCGGGGTGCCGGCGCAGGTGCAGGGGGGATGAGTCACGCTGCGTTGAGCGCCGAACAGGTCGCCGCCTTTCACCGTGACGGCTACCTGATGCTGCGGGACCATTTTCCGGTGGCTGACATGGAGCGCATGCTGCGTGTAGCGCGCACCGATCAGGAGCTGTCGGCGGGGGCCGCCGATCGTCGTGACAGTGAGGGGCGGGTCAGTCGGCTGTCATTGCGCTACAGTCTGGATGGGGACGACGCCTTCCGCGCCTACGCCCGGCACGAGCGTATCGTCGAACCCCTGGAGCAGCTGCTGGGCAGCGAACTCTATCACTATCACCACAAGATGATGATGAAGGAGCCGCACACCGGGGGCGCCTGGGAGTGGCATCAGGATTTCGGCTACTGGTACGGAGCGTTTCTGTTTCCTGATATGGGCAGCTGTATGATCGCCGTGGATCGGGCGTCAAAAGCGAACGGCTGCCTGCAGGTGCTGCGTGGCTCGCACCGCCTCGGCCGTCTCGACCATGGCGCCACAGCCGATCAGGTGGGCACCGATGCGGCGCGCGTCAAGATCGTCGAAGAGCATTTCGACCTCGTGCACTGCGAAATGGACCCGGGGACGGTTCTGTTCTTTCACAGCAACACCCTGCACCGGTCCGATGCGAATACGAGTCCCGATCCGCGTTGGGCCCTGATCTGCTGCTATACGGCGGTGGACAACACCCCCTTCAAGCAGGGGGCGGCAGGCGAATTCGCACCCTTCGAACGCTGGGATGACGAGCGTGTGCGAGGGGCGGTGCTGGACCATGAAGAACGTCTGACCACGTCACAATCCCACCGATGACGGAGAGCTGATGGCTGCCTTCGAGAAACTGTTCCGTGCACCCTATGGCGTCCCCAACGCCCAGGAGCGCGTCGACGACGGACTGTGGATCGCTGATCAGATCTCCGATCGGCTCGCCCTCGTCGACATCGCCGAACCGGGACACAACGCGACCACCCCCGGACACGGCGACTACGGTGTCACCTTCCGTCGACGGGAGATCCCGTCTGATGGTTCGAACATCAGCGGCATGGCCTACGGCGAGAAGGCCCTCTGGGTTGCCTCGAACGGTCCGGGATCGCTCTGGCGACCGTCGCAGCCGACGGATGCCGAAGCCGGCGCCGGCGTCGTCCTGAAGGTGCACCCCGCCAACGGCCAGACGCTGATGCGCCGCCCCGTGCCGGGCGGTGGTGGCGTGCACGGGATCGAGTATGACCACGTCGATCCCGGCCACCTGTGGATTACGACATTGAAGCAGCAGACGCTGACGAAGGTGCACACCGCCGACTGGGAACCGCTGCACTCGATTCCGCTGCCCTACGGACGTGCTCACGGCGTCGTACGCACTCAAGAAGGTGTCTGGGTCGTACACACCGCCAATCGGGTGATCGTCCATCTCGATGTCACCGACGGCAGGGAAATGGCGCGAATCGAAGTTCCTGAATCCGAGCCGCAGCCCCATGGACTGTGTGACTGGGGTGGGGGTGAACTGGCCTACTGCGATGCCACGTCAGGATGGGTCGTGCGGATCCACGGAATCTAGAGCGAGCGGGACGATGATGAAAAGAAACAGGAGCGTGAGTCACACTCTTGTCAGTGTCCTGCTGGTCGTGTCGGCAGTTGCCTGGTCCTGCGGGGGCGGGGATGACAACCTGGCCGGTGCCGACGACTCCGACGGTGACATCGTCAGCGGCGACGAGAGCCCGGCGGTCAACGAATTGCCCACTACACCGGTCATCTACGACGACGAGAGTCTCGCCACCGCGGACACGGTCGTCACCGGCAGCGGCCTGATCTACATCCAGCTCGAGGCTGGAGACGGGGACCTCCCGGGCCGGGGGAGTCTGGTGTCGGTGCACTACACGGGTTTCCTCGAGGATGGCACCGTGTTCGACAGTTCCTATCCGCGCCGCGCCGCCTTCCGCTTTGCCCTGGGACAGGGCACGGTCATCGAGGGCTGGGAAGAAGGCATCGCTCTCATGTCGAAGGGGGCGCGGGGACGGCTCATCATTCCACCCGATCTCGGGTACGGTTCACGCGGGGCGGGCGATGCGATCCCGCCGAACACGACGATCCTGTTCGACGTCTGGCTGGCGGACGTGGAGTGAGCCTCAGAACGAGAGGCGCAGCAACTGCACCGGCGGTACGTTGGTGCCATCCGAGCCATGCGTGGCGCCAATAACAAGGGTGAGCAGTGCGGCCGGCGAGGGCAGCTCGACGCGTACCACGCCCGTTGATCCGGTGGTGGCCGTCACATCCTCACCCCAGTCCTGAGTCAACCGGTCCGTGAACCAGAGACCGGCCGTCGAGCCGATCATGGCCGACAACGTGCGGGCGCGGTGGCCGAGGCCGAGGGACACGGCCACGCCCTGGCCGACGAGGCCACCGGCATAGGCGCCGACGCTGATCATACGGGCGCGACCGAGGGTGTGCCGACGGCCATCGGTCAGCCGATACCCGAACCAGGCGCCAGCGGGGGCGCCGAGAGCGGCCGCCCAGACAAAGGCCCTGGCTGGGGCATCGTCATCGACGAGATCGACGACGCTGAGAGCCTCCGCCACGCCCATAAAGCCGCCCAGGGTGATCAGGTGGGCTCGTCCGCGATTGATTCGAAGTCCCTTCACGACTCTCTCCGTCAACAGAGCCCCGGCGGGGACGCCGGTCATGGCGCTGGCCAGGTACAGGCGACCGTGATCCTCGTCAGCGCCGGCCAGAAAGGGGACGGCGAGCCCGTAGAGGCCCCCCACCCAGACTCCCGTCGTGATCAGGTCGGCCTCCCCCTTGCCAAATCGCCGGTGTCCACTCCACCGATGGGCCAGGTAACCGCCCACCGGCGTGGCCGCCATGACGCTCACGGCGTAGACCCGTTCATTGCCGCTGTCCAGCAGGGCCGGAACCCCGGCACCGTAGAAGGTGCCGGCGTAGTTGCCCCAGCGAACCAGGGAGGTCCGCGCATATCCAAGTCGGTAGTCCTGTGTCTTGAGCAGAGCGCCGGCAAAAGCGCCGCCGCCGGCGAGCAGCTCGATGGCGGTGACACCGCGGCTGCTGTCGACGTCGAACAACGCGATCGTCGCCGGACCGTAGAGCCACAGGCCGTAGAGGAAGACATCGGTGACCAGTCGCAGCCGACCGTCACGCTGATCCGTATCGGAGAGGACCGCCACGGGCAGGGAAGCCCGGCCACGGTCGGCGGCGAGTACCGCTTCGCGCCAGGCGAGGAACTGTGCCTCCGTCAGTGGCGACTGCTCGACGGTCCGCTCACCGGCACTGCGGTAGCTGAGCCGCAGCCAGTAGGAGCCGTCCCGCAGGAGGAATTCGGCGAAGAGGAAACCCTCGGTGTCGGGAAACAGGCCGTAGCGCTCGCGTTCGGCGGCGTCGATCTGGTACCCCACCGACTCGGTGAGGGCGAGGACACGCTCGCGCGTAACGGTGGTACCGTCCTCGGCCAGACCGTGGGCTGCAGAAAGCAGGAGGAAGGCCAGAAGGCCTGCATGTATTCTCATGTCACATCACCTACTGTGCGCGGCGAGCCAGTCGTGGCCGTCCTTTGAATATGGTCTATTCAGAGATCCGACGCATCAGCAGGTCAAGGCTGCCCCGATCTGCCAGCAATCACCATTCAGGAGACACCTCGATGAAACTCGCGATCACATCCGTCATGCTGCCACGCTGGGATCTGTCCCAGACCTTCGACAAACTCGCCGCCTATGGCTATGAGGGCCTCGAGCTTCGTGTTAGGGACAACCCCGAGGATGCCGGGGCCGAGCCGTCGTTCTGGGGACGCCATCTGGCTGACGTCAGTCCGACCAATATTCTCGACCGTGCGGCCGAGATCCGCGCCGAAGTCGAGCGCAGCGGCATCCCGGTCATCGCCCTGGCACCGCGTGCGAGCCTCGGCGACGACGGCTTGATCGATCTCCTGTTCGAGGGCGCCAAAGCCATCGATGCCGACAACCCGCCCATGATCCGGATCGGTGCCCCGCGTCACGACCGGACGGAACCCTATATGCCGCAGTTCGACGCAGCCAGAGCAGGCTTCGAGAAGGTCGTCGACCGGGCCCTCTCGGCCGGCGTCAAGGCTCTCTACGAAATCCACGTCGGCACTGTGGCCGTCAGCTGTTCGCGAACGGCGGAACTGATGCGCGGACTCGACGCCGACCACATAGGCGCCATCTACGATGTGCCGAACATGATCCGCGTCGGCATCGAGGACACGAGGATGGGTCTGGAGCTCCTCGGTCCGTACCTCGCCCACTGCCACATCGGCAACGGCATTCCGGTGGCTGACAAGCAGGATCTCGACGGCCCCACCGATCGGCAGGACTTCTCCTGGGCTTTTGCCGATCTGCGTCGGGGGGTGGCTGACATCCCCCAGATCATCCAGGACTTGAAGGACGTCGGCTACAGCGGCTACGTCTCGCTGGAGGAGTTCGGCACCGGAGACGACGATGAGAAGGTCGCCGGACAGGGCGCCTACCTGCGTCATCTCATGGAAGCTCCGGGCGCCTGAATGAGGTGAGATCGCCGAAGAACTCCCCGGCTGACGAGGATGTGACTACCTTGAACCGCCATGACCACCATCAACATTCCCGTCCGCTACTACAAGGACTTTCCCGGCGGCTATGATCACGCCTACGAGACGCTGCCCCTGCCTCTGGCAGAGTGCGCCCTCCTCCTCGTCGATGTGGACGGAACGACGCCGAACCCGACGACGGAGAATCTCATCGCGCCGGCTCTCGATGCCGCCCGCAGGACCGGCCTGCGGGTGGCCTACGTGCACAACGACCTGCGCCTGGTGGCCGATCCAGGCAACATCGTCGGTGAGTTCTGGGGCAAGACGAAGTATGCCGATGGTCGCAGCGCCCTGGACCCGTGGCGGGAGATGGGGAAGGACTTCGAACCCCGGTATCTGGACTGTGTCCGCCCCCGAGAAGGCGAGCCGAACTTCCCCAAGTGGATCTGGAGCGGCTTCCACGACACCTTCCTGGATCAGCATCTGCGCAGCTGGGGGACGCGGACGCTGTTCGTCGTCGGCTACAGCCGGCGTGCCTGCATGCACTACACCTGTGCCGAGGCGGTGGGACGCAACTACCGCGTGGTGCTGCTGCGGGACTGCTCCAACGGCGCCGAGATCGAATTCCCCGACACGGTAGATGATTCACTGCCGGAGGGGGGTTGGTTAAACAAAGTTGTGCTGCGCAATTTCGAGCACTTGATCGGCTACACGACGACGGCCGCCGAGTTCATCGACGCCTGCACCCGGATCGAGAGCGAGTCATGAAGATCACCGACATCGACACCGTCATGTACGACTCTCCGGGCCGCAAGTGGACGGTGGTTCGCGTGCATACCGACGCCGGTATCACCGGCCTGGGGGAGGCGACGTACTCCAACAAGGAACCCGTCGTCTGTGCCGCGGTGGACAACATGAAGCAGGAGCTGATCGGCGAAGACCCGGCGCGCATCGAGTGGATCTGGCACCACATCTACCGCCGCTCGTCGGTGAGTGGCATCTGGCGTATGGCCGGGCCCGTGTGGATGAGCGCGATGGCCGGTATCGACATCGCCCTGTGGGATATCAAGGGCAAGGTGGCGGGCCTGCCGGTGTACGAACTGCTCGGCGGTGCCTTTCGCCGGCAGGTCGACGTCTACACCCACTTCGGCGGCAAGACCCCCGACGATACGGCGAGGATGGCGAAAGCCAAGCAGGACGAGGGTTTCTTCGCGCTGAAGGGGGGGGCGAGCTGGCGGGATCGCAACGGTCTCGACTGGGACACCTATCTCGACGACGGCTACCCTGACAAGACGGTGGCTCACTTCGAGGCGGTGCGTGAGGCGGTGGGACCGGACGTGAAGCTGTTCATCGACTGCCACGGCAGGTTCACGGTGGCCAACTCGATCCGGCTGGCCAGACGCCTCGAGCACCTGGATCTGTTCGCCTATGAAGACCCCGTGGCCCCCGACGACCTGACGGCGTACCCGAAGATCCGCAGCCAGATCACCATTCCCGTGATGGGTTCCGAGCGGCTCAACACCAAGAGCCAGTTCCGTCGGCTGCTCGAGCTGGAAGGTATCGACATCGCCCAGCCGGACATGATGTACTCCGGGGGCATCACCGAGGCGCAGAAGATCGCCGCCATTGCCGAGACCTTCCACGTGCCGATTTCGTTCCACAACACGAAGGGTCCGGTGGGAATCCTGGCGGCGGCCCACGTGACGGCGTCGATTCCGAATGCGGCGCCCATCGAGTTCGTCACCGGCATCGACTGGCGCGACGAGATCATCGATCACCCCCTGGACGTGCAGGGCGGGCGGATCGTGCTCTCGGATCGTCCGGGCCTCGGGGTGGAACTGACGGAGACGGGACTGGCGAAGCACCAGTGGCAGGCGGGGGATCCGCGGTAGTTACGCCAGGAACGATGGATGAAGATCCGGGCACTCATCAGAGCACTCGCCATCGGCAGTTCCACCATCCCAGCCGGCTTGGCACCGTCACAGTGGCAGGGAAACCGAGTCTGGACGTCCCACCCGGGACACTCAACAGCATCCTGACACAGGCTGGCCTGAAGGAGTAGAGACACAATGCGTTATATGGTCGTTGTCGAGAATGGTGGCAAAAGTTGGGGAGCGCATGTTCCGGACCTACCCGGCTGCATCGCTGTGGGAGAAACTCGTAAGCAGGCCATGCAGCTGATCGAGGAGGCGGTCGAACTGCACATCGAAAGCCTGCGTGATCAGGATGAGCCCGTACCCGGCCCCAGCTCCGAGAGCGAGTTCATCGAGACAAGCGCTGCCTGACAGAGTGAAGATCGCCGTCCTCCACGGTCCCAGAGACCTGCGCCTCGAGGAGCACGACCTCGATACAAGCCTTGGGCCGAAGCAGGTGCACGTGGAGACCGAGATCTCCGCCTTCAAGATCGGCACCGACCGCGGCAACTATGAAGGTGCGGAGAGTATCCCCGGCGCACCCGACTATCCCCGCTGGGTGGGTGACAGCAACCTCGGTGTTGTCCGTGCCGTGGGATCGGCCGTGGAGCACCTGCAACCCGGCGACCGGGTAGTGGCTCAGGCGCCGCACCAGTCGGAGTATGTGGCCGACCCAGTTCTGAACGTGGTGAGGGTTCCGGATGGCGTCGACTCCGAGGACGCCGTCTGGGCCCATCTGTACACCCTCAGCGCCCACTGCTACCGCAAGGCCTTCTTCACGCCCGGTGAGAACGTGGCCGTCGTCGGGTTGGGTGTGCTCGGCCTGGGTGCCGTCGCTCTCGGTCCCCACTTCGGGGCGAGGGTGATCGGCCTCGGTAACCACCCGTCCCGGTTGGACATGGCCACGAAGATGGGCGCCGATGCAGTGTTTCTCTCCGATGACGACGATCTGCAGGCGAAGCTCGATGAGTTCACCGACGGTGCCGGCGTCGACCTCGTCATCCTCACGGCCAACCCCTGGCCGGCGTGGCGCACCGCCTGCCAGGTGGTGCGCCCCAACGGACGTGTCAGTGTCGTCGCTCTGCCCGGGCGCGGCGAGGAGGCCCTCGACTTCAACCCGGTGTCGATGGAGTGGTTCTACAACAAGGGGATCGCCCTGATCGCCGTGTCGGGCAAGGGGGGCTACCTGTATCCCACGTCCACCGGCGATCGCTTCGACTGGATACGTGGCTGTGAGCACACACTGTCGCTGATGACGAAGGGACTGGCACCCAGTCGACTCATCACACACCGGATGCCCTTCACCGACATGGCCCAGGCCTACGAGATGGCCTACGAGCGGAACAAGCAGATGATGGGGGTTATTTTTCAGTGGCAGAACGTGGGCTGACGCGGCGTTCCCGTGAGAACGTGCTGAAGATCCCGCTCACCAGGAAGGTCCCGACAACCCAACCCACTCCCAGGATCAGTAACGCCTGCGTCGGGTAACCCTCGTACGGTGTCCGCAGGTCCTCCAGCAGGCTCCAGGCCAGGATGCCGACCAGTACTGTTGGTGCCACGAACTTCACGCACCACTCCCAGGTCAGGTCCCAACCGCGGGAATATCCGCCCTCCGACGTGTCGCTCAGGTGGAAGTGGAGCTCGTCGATCCGGTAGTACCAGGCGATGAGGAGACACTCGAGCAGGCCGACGGTGATGAGTCCGTAGTTGTTGAGGAAGTGATCGACGATATCCAGCCAGTAGAGTCCCGCACCGGTAGTGAACAGCGCGCTGCCGAGGAATCCTGCGACACATGTGGCCGACACGACCCTGGACCGCCGCCACTCGAACTTGTCGATGACGGCGGAAGAGAAGGCCTCCACAATCGAGATGGCCGAGGTCACGCCAGCCAGCACCAGAGTCAGGAAGAAGAGAAAACCGAACAGTCCGCTGAAGGCAGGGAGCAGGGAGATGATTTCGGGATAGACGACGAAACACAGGCCGGGGCCGGCGGTGGCCACCTCGTCAATGCCGACCCCCTTGGCCTGGGCCATGTACCCCAGGGCGCTGAACACGGCGAGTCCGGCAAACACCGAATAGGCGCAGTTGACGCAGGCCGTGATCGCTGCGTTGCGCACCAGGTCGGTTTTCTCAGGCAGATAACTCGCGTAGGCAATCATGATGCCGAAGGCGATGGACAGGGAGAAGAAGATCTGGCCGAAGGCGTCGCGCCAGACCTGGGCTTCTCCCAGCTTGCTCCAGTCTGGCGTGAGGTATTGCCTCACCCCGTCCCAGGCCCCATCCAGTGTCAGGCCCCACAAGACCAGCGTCGTCGTCAGGACGACCAGCAGGGGCATGAAGATGCGGCAGGCGCGCTCCACACCCTCCTCGACCTGCCGCAGACAGATGTACCCCAGGACCGCCCAGAAGAAGGCCGTGGCCAGCAGAATGCCGGGCTGCACGCCGTCTATGTCGAAGGGGCCGTCACTGAGGTGCAGAAAGTCCTGGTAGAAGAACTCCTCCGAGCGACCCGCCCAGGGCAGCTGACGGCCGAACATGGCGCCAGCGGAAAACAGCATGTACGAACCGAACCAGCCGATGACGACGACGTAGTACAGGGCGATACCAAAGGCGACGAAGATCACCGGCCACCAACCCAGCCACTCCCACTCCTTGTTCACGCGGGCCATGGCCTTCGGGGCGGCGGCCCGCATCTTGTGCCCGATGGCAAACTCGAGGATCATGATGGGAATACCAACGCTGAACAACGCCACAGCATAGGGGATCAGAAATGACCCGCCACCGTTCTTGTAGGCCAGGTAACTGAATCGCCATATGTTGCCCAGTCCAACGGCCGAGCCAATCGCGGCCAGCAGGAACCCGGTGTTCGTACGCCATGCGCCTCGTGTCATGAACTCTCCCGTGTGACCGACGATATGGACCCACAACGACCAAACGATATGCCGTGACGGAGAACGAGTGCAACAGCCGGAGGGTGACGATTGCGCCACGATGACGACGTGACAGAGCAGTTGCTCTGGACAGGGCGACCGGGCAGTGCCCGGCTCTGGCATCGTCCCGAGTTCAGCACTGCGGCGCGGCACACCTGCCTGGGTACCGTAACCTGTACCCACGAGCCACAGGTGGTGGCCGGGAGCGCGACCCGCCTCAGCTTTGCCTACAAGTCACCCGCCGCAGGTCTCGGTGCCGGGAGTCGTTTGCGCATCGCCTGGGGCTGGCCCTTCGACTGGCGCCCAGCGAGTGCCGACGAAGTGCTCGCCCGCACGCACATCGACGGGACAGACGCGGGCTTCTCCGTCATCCACGTTCCACGCGGCGCCTTCGATCCGTGGCAGCACCAACTCGATGTTGATCTGGCTGCCCCGCTGGCAGAGGGGCAGGTCCTGCAGGTGTGTCCCGGGGGCGAAGCCGGTTGGTTGGCTCCCACCTTTGCCTGCGATGCCGTCGACTTCCTCGTGGCGGTCTGGCGTCCGCAGGATCCACGCTGGAATCTCGTCGGCAGGACCAAGGCGCCTGACGTCGTGCCGGGTCCCGCAGTCCGGTCCGTGGCCGTTGCCGGTGGCGATGCGGTCGTGGGCGAACCGGTGGCTGTCCGTCTTCGCTGCGAAGATGTCTGGGGCAACACGACGGGTTTCCCTGATGGCAACCCGCATCTTCAGGAAGAAGCGCACGTCAAACAGTTGAACCTGCGCCAGGAGAGCTCACCCGAGGTATCCATTCTGACGCTGCGGTTCGACACACCCGGCGTACACCGGCCGAGATTCGACGTGCCCGGCCTCGGCACACTCGTTGGCAATGCCATCACCGTCTACGCTGAGGCACCCCTTCACAGATTGTTTTTCGGCGACCTGCACTCCGGACAGACGGACGTGGGCTGCGGCGCCGGGTCCTTGTCGCAACACTTCGACCACGCCAGAGCCGCCGGTCTGCAGTTCGCCAGTCAGCAAGCCAACGACCACTACATCACCCCGGCGCGCTGGGCCTCGATCCGGCGGGACACGGCCGCCGCTCATCGCCCAGGTGAGCTTGTCGCCATCCTCGGTTGCGAGTGGTCGCCGCCGACGGTGGATGGAGGCGATCGTAACGTGTTCTACAGGGAAGACGACCCAACGATTCGTCGCTCGGGACGCCACTTCGCCGAGGTCGTGGACGATCCCGAGCCCGACCTGATGACGGCGCCTCAGTTTCACGCCGCCTTCACGGATAGGGGCGTGCTGTGCAATCTGCACGTAGGCGGGCGGCCGACGAACCTCGAGTGGCACGATCCGGGCATCGAGCCGCAGTTCGAGATCCACTCGACTCATGCCACGTCCGAATGGTTCGTGGAGGAAGCGATAGAGCGTGGCTATCGCGTCGGCATCACCGCCGGCGCGGACGGCGTCTACGGCCGCCCCGGCGCCGATCACCCGGGTTGGCGACAGAACCGGAATGTGCGCTCCGGTCTCACCGGGGTGTATGCGACGGCCCTCGATCAGGCATCTCTGTGGGAAGCCTTCGCGGCGCGACGCTGCTACGGCACCACGGGCGAGCGTATCTCGCTGTGGGTGGAAATCGAGGGCGAGGGCATGGGAGGCGAGGTCGAGACCGACGAGGAGCAAGTCAGCGTCCTGGTCCGGATCGCCGGCACGGCATCGCTGGAGCGCGTCGATGTCCTGCGTCGAACCGAAGTGGTTGCCAGCCAACAGCTGGCCGGTCCCTCGCCAGATGGCGCTCTCCGTCTGCTGTGGATGGGCGCCAGGCAGATGGGAACGGCGGCCGACCAGCGCGTCATCTGGGATGGTGAGCTGCGGGCGGGGGCCGGACGATTCAGCTCGGTGTCTTCGGTGAATTTCCACAGCGTCGAGGATGCGGTGCACATCGAGGAGGACGGCGCGGTATTGCGCTGGACGTCGGCGACGGCGGGCAATCGCGGGGGCGTGGTGTTTCACCATGGCGGACCGGACGACACCGTGCTGTCGCTGCGAACGGCGCCCTGCCGGTTCGATCTGCGTTGCGCCGACATCCGGTCCGGAGGTGTTCAGATCGAGGCCGGAGGGCTCAAGCAACGCGTCGAGGTCAGCCCCGCGCCGGATACGGGGGCCACAGCCGACGCCGACATGACTCTGAGAGTCCCCGTGCACACCGGCGAACAGGCCTTGTGGGTGCGGGTGATTCAGACCGACGGCGCCATGGCCTGGTCGTCACCGGTGGTGGTGACGCGGAGCTAACTCCGAAGAGCTGCATCCTCGGGTGTTCCAGAATGAGCGGCGTGCCCGTGGGTTGATGTCGACTCAAGGAGCGTTAGCTTTCTCCGCATGATGACACCAACACTGCTGACCGACGAGCGCATGCAGGCATTCCTGCGTGATGGCTACGTCACTCTCGATGCCGGGCTGCCCGCCGAGTTCCACCAGGACGTGCACGGGCAGATCACCGAGCTGTACGCCTCCCATGGTAACCCCGGCAACGATATCCTGCCTCGCGTGCCGGCGCTGCACGACGTGCTGAGCAGTCCGGACGTGCACGGCGCGCTGCACAGCCTGCTCGGTCCCGACTATCTGCTGCATCCGCACCGGCATTGCCACCAGAACGTGGCCGGCAGCAAGGGCCAGCGCATGCATCAGGACAGCTACGAGGCCGACCAGAACGTGCGCCACCACCGGGTCCGCTGGCTGATGGCCTTCTACTACCCCCACGATGTCGACGCGTCCAACGGACCGTCATCGATCGTGCCGGCGACACAGTACCTGACGGGGAAGGACCAGCATGGCAACCCCGACGAGTTGCCTGTGTTGGGTCAGGCCGGCACGGTGACGATCGTGCACTATGACCTGTGGCACCGCGCCACACCCAACGCGGCTACAGCAGACCGCTTCATGGTCAAGTTCCTGTTTACCCGCATGGCGGAGCCATCGCCGACCGACTGGCAGCACGACGGTCGGCCCTGGACCGCCTCCGGCGCTGCCGACGATCCCCTGTGCGCCGACATTTGGGACTGGTATCGAGGAGCGGAGTCCACAGGCAACGACAACTCAGCAGACGACCTCGAATGCCTTCTGGCCGAAGGCGACGAGATGCAGCGGTACAGCGCCGCCTATCGCCTGGGTGCTGCGGGTAGCGTGCACGCCCTCATCAGCGCCCTGCGTAAGGAGGCCAAGGATCGGCTCGCCGCCAATGTTGAGCGCTCGCATACCAACCCGGCGCAGTTCGATGCCGCGTATGGTCTGACAGCCGCGGGCACCGAGGCCCTGCCGGCCCTTGCTGACCTGCTGCACGATGAGGACTGGGCGCTGCGCGCCAGTGCTGCCGACATCCTGGGTGACATCGGCACGGCCGCTGCCGACGGCGTATCGGCCCTGCAAACAGCGTTGGGCGACGAATCAGAATGGGTGCGCCGCAACGCCACCGAGGCCCTTGGCAACATCGGTCCCGCTTCTGCAGGCGCCGCCAACACCTTGGCCGGGCGCCTGACCGACGACGACGTCGCCGTACGCCACAACGCCGCCCTGGCGCTGGGCAAGATCGGCAGCGCACCCGTCGACGCGCTCACCTCCGCCGCCGGCGATGACGACCACTACGTCAGCACGTTGTCCGCCGAAGCCCTCAAGCGCCTGCGCTGATCGCTACGAGTCGATGAGCGATCCGTCGTCCGGGCCCGCGTCCACCCAGCGCCTCAGCACATCCCAGTAGGCACCACGGTATCCGGCCGCCAACGCCCGCTGGAGAGGACCGTGCTCGTTGTAGTTGTGCGAACTCTCTGAGCGGTCGTCCGGATTCTCGAAGAAGAAGCGTTGATCGCCGCCGATGAGCCGGGTGATCAGCGCCGGCCCGTGCTCGGCGACGGCGGGATCGATGTAGAAGCGCGGGTCCCGAGGGTCGTCGGTGCCGATCGTCCCTTTATGAAGATCGATACTGGCGGCCATGGGTGTGCCAGGGTACACTCGCGCGCCATAGGAGACGCCGATGCGGTCGGCGCCAGTGGCGGCCATCTCGCGGATCGCCGTGGTGAGGCTGGCTTCGGTCTCGCCGGGCGATCCGATCAGCAGATCGAGCATGACCGCCATGCCCTGCTCACGGCACCAGCGGGTCACGGCGCGAACATCCTGAATCGTGTAGTTCCGGCCGAGACGTTTGAGCATGGCTGGATCAGCGTGGTCGGTGCCGAAGTTCACGCCCACGCAGCCGGCTCGCGCCATGAGGATGGCCAGCTCAGGCGAGAACGGGCGCGGGGCACAGTAGGCGTACCAGCGCAGACGACCCGGCAGGCCACGAGCGATGATCGCCTCGCAGACCTCGATGGCGTGGTGGCGCGGGATATTGAACTCGCTGTCACAGGTATGGAGATGGTCGATGCCCTGATCGACCAGATTCTCGAGCTCGTCGACGACAGCGCCTGGCGGGCGCAGCCGGAGGACCCGTCCCTTGGCGACCGGATCGGCGCAGTAGGAACAGGGCATGGGACACCCTCTCTTCGTCTCGAAACCTGCCTGTCCGCCCAGGTCGAAGTAGCGGCGATTGTCGACGAACCGTCGGCCCATGGGGGGCAGACGGTCCAATGGGAACGGATCGGCGGAAGTACGAAGGAAGGTGCCGTCGTCACCGCGACAGACGAGGCCTGGAACTTGGTGCCAGTCCTGACCACCCTCGATGCCGTCAGCCAGCAGCGGCAGCGAGGCCTCGCCGTCTCCCCAGATTCCGGCATCCGCCCCGCTCAGGGCCAGAAGGGTCTCCGGCATCACCGAGAATCCGGCACCGCCGAGAACGGTGACGGCGGATGTCGTCTGTCGTACGGCTGCTACCATGTCACAGAAAGGCTGCACGAAGCTGGCACGGCTCGGATACATGCAGTCGTCCGTGTTGCGCAGACTGAGTCCCACTACACCCACGTCGTGACGCCCGAAGAACTCGCCGATGGCACATCGCCAGTCGTCCTCCCAGCACAGATCCAGCAGCAATGGCTCGTGGTCGGCGGCAGCCAGAGCCTCGCACACGTAGTCCAGGCCGATCGGTGCGATCGGTGGCTGTATGCGATTGGTGTTGATGAGAGCGACACGCATGGATCGATCCTGAGGGCGTTGTTTAGACAGGACGTGCTGACCGACCTACGATACGACACCAACCCATCGCCAGGGAGTCTCATCTTGAAGCTGTCCGACCATCGCATGATCTACAACGGTGACTGGGGCGCCATGTTCTGGGCGCCCAATCTCTGGCAGCCTCAGGGTGGCCCCTATTCGGCGGCAGCGATACACAATTTCACCCGGCTGCTGGCAGACAGCGGCATCGACACGTTTGCCATCAGCCCCAACACACAGATCGCCTGGTACCCGAGCCGCGCCGTGCCCACGGCACTGGATGGCTATTCCCGGGGCGACGAGCGCTGGGGGAGGTGGATGCGGGCTCATCCACCCGAACTCAACCTGGCCATGATGGATCGCTACCTCGATCTGGTCGAAGCCGGCGTGGACTGGCTGGCCGAGGCCATCTCCGCCTCGCGACAGCGGGGAATCGCGCCATGGATCTCCGTCCGTACGAACGATCCGCATGGATATCTCGAAAAGTGGGTCGACAATCCCATCAACTGTCCGCTCTTCAGGGATCCGGCGAACCGTCTGCAGGGCACACCGCTGCGGCCGGGGAAACACGCCGATGTGTTGTGGGTCGGACTCAACTACGAGCGCCAGGAGGTCCGCGACTATTACATGGCCATGATTCGCGAGCTGGTCATGGACTACGATGCTCAGGGGCTGGAGCTCGACTTCCTGCGCACGCCAGCCATCTGTGAACCGGGGGCCTCGCAGGCCACGATCGAGGTCATGTCCGCATGGATCGGCGAGATTCGTGCCCTGACGCGGAAGAAGGCCGAGGCGACGGGACGACCCTACCCCCTGGGACTGCGCATCCCCGCGGCGCTTGGTGCGCTGCGCGCCATCGGCCTGGACGTGCCAGCACTGGTCGAGGCGGGACACGTCGATTTCCTCAGCTTCAGCAACTACATGCAGACCGCCTGGGACCTGCCGCTGGACGAGCTGCGCCGGCAACTGGGATCGTCGGTCGCACTGTATGGCAACGTCGAAGCCGGTCTCAACGGACTGCCCGTCTGCCGTCCTGACGAAGTCGAGACATCACCCCAGCCTCAGCTCGATGCCGCGCCTCGAAACGGCACCCAGATGCGGTGCCCGTATGTCGTGACGCAGGCCCTTCTGGGTGCCGTCGCCGGACGCTGGGCCCTGGGAGCCGACGGCATCGAGCTCTACAACTACTACGCCGCCGATGAGGACAGCGCCGAGCGGATCTGCACGTGGGACAACATGCAGGCAGACTATACGGCCATCCAGCACCTGCACGATCTGGACTCATTGCGTGGACTCGACAAGCAGTACGCGCTCACGACGATGCTCTCGCCGGTGTGGAATCCCCCCTTCGACACACCCGACCAGCTGCCGCAGATCCTGCAGCCCGACTGGCGCCGGTCCTTTCGTGTCCCCATGTGTGCCGAGCCGGATGGGTCCACGCTGGAGCTCGTCGTGCAGATCGTCGTTGATCGACAGGACCCATTGCCTCCGATCGGCGTGAGCTTCAACGATTCGTGGCCTACCTGTGAGGCACAGGCGACGGATGAGATCCTGTTCGCCCAGCGGGAGTACACCCACCACACCCCCGAGCACACGGCGCTGAACTTCACCTTCAGCGTCGACGACATCCGGGACGGTTGGAATGAAGTCTCCATCTACAACGGCTCACACGAACGTCACACCGCCCGGGACCGGCTGCGCCTTGCCATCACGATCCGCAGCGTCGAGTTGGCCGTCCGCCAGCTGGCGTCCCCGTGCTGAGGGTTCTCTTCACCTCCCAGGGACGCACCGCCTGCGTTGACAGCGACGGTGACGACCTACCTGCACGAGGCGGCACCAGTTGCCTCGAGGGGCAGGCGGCCACAATTTCTGGTACGCCACACGGGAGGTGGGTACCTTGAGCGAAGCAAAACACACGGCCATCGGTCTGGTGGAGCTGTCGAGCATCGCCGCCGGCTACCTGGTAGCCGATCAGATGCTGAAGACAGCTGAGCTGCAGCTGCTGCTGAGCCGCACGATCTGTTCCGGCAAGTACATGATTCTCGTCGCCGGTGACGTGGCGAACGTCCGGGCAGGCGTCGAGGCGGCGACGGATACGGCGGCGACGTTCCTCATCGATTCCTGCACGATCCCCAGCGTCGATCCCGCGCTCTTTCCCGCTCTCGGAGGCTCCGTCATCCTGCGCCAGCACGAGGCGCTGGGGCTGATCGAGTCCTTCTCCGTCGCGGCGTTGATCGAGGCTGCCGACACCGCCGTGAAGACGGCGGACGTGCAACTGCTGGAGATCCGTCTCGCCATGGCCCTCGGGGGCAAGGCCTTCGCCCGCATCTGCGGGACGGTGTCGGCCGTGCAAGTCGCCGTGGACGCGGGCGCCGCCGTCGTCGAGCGCAAGGGTCTGCTGGTGAACAAGGTCGTCATCCCGGCCCCGTCGCCGGAGCTCTACGGAGAGACGGTGTGACCGCGGCACCGGAGACGGAGGCCACTCGCATCATCGAACGTGCCCGGGCCGCCGGCGTCGTCGGCGCCGGTGGTGGCGGCTTTCCCCTGCATGCCAAGTTGAGGGCGCGCGACAGCGGCCCTCGGGTCGATACGGTGATCGCCAACGGTGCCGAGTGCGAGCCCCTTCTGCGCAAGGACGCGGAGCTGATGGTGTCGCATGCGGCCCAGATCATCGAGGGACTGCAGTTGGCCATGGCTGCTGTCGGCGCCCGCCAGGGCATCTTTGGCCTGAAGTCGAAGCACACCGAGGCGATCGCGGCGATCCTCCCGTTGCTTGCGGGAACAGGCATCGAGCTGCACGAACTCGGGGACTTCTATCCCACAGGCGACGAGTATGTCCTGGTCTACGAGACCACGGGTCGCCTGATTCCCACGGCCGGCCTCCCCTTGGACGTGGGCTGTGTCGTCAGCAATGTGGAGAGCCTCTACAACCTCGCAGTCGCCGTCGGAGGCACCCCCGTGACAAGGAAGATGGTCACCGTCACCGGCGCCGTGGCACAGCCTTTCACGGGCTGGGTGCCACTGGGTGTCAGCCTGGCGTGGCTCGTCGAGCAGGCGGGCGGCGCCACGAGCGATGATATCGCCTACTACGTGGGTGGGGTGATGATGGGGCAGCTGCATCGCGACGCTTCGCTGCCGACGACGAAGACGACGTCGGGAGTCATCGTGTTACCCGGTGACCATCACCTCGTGCAGCGCGCCGAGACGCCACCGGAGTCCAAGCAGCGTATCGGCAAGTCTGCCTGCGACCAATGCACGCATTGCACCGAGCTGTGTCCCCGTTACCTGCTTGGCCACGAGCTGGAGCCCCACAAGGTCATGCGCGGCCTCCTGTTTTCTCTGGAGGGCAAGGACGTGTGGAATCACTGGGGCACCCTCTGCTCCGAGTGCGGCCTGTGCACGCTGCTGGCGTGCCCGGAGGACCTGTTCCCGCGCGAGGCCTGCCAGCAGGCCAAATCACTGCTGCTGCCCCGGGGACACGGCCGCTACGGCCCGCGCGAAGAGCCTGCGCCGATTCAGCCGCATCCGATGTACGGCTCTCGGAGGACGCCGCTGAAGCGGCTGGTGCAGCGCCTGGGTCTCAAGCCCTTCGACGATCCCGCCCCTCGGCGCGATGCGGGGCCCCCGCCGCCGCGTCTGGTTCTTCCCCTCAAGCAGCACGCCGGGGCGCCGGCCAGGGCCCGGGTGACGGCGGGCCAGACCGTCGAGCCAGGCGACTGCATTGCTGATGTGGACCCCGGCGACCTGGGCGCCGCCCTGCATGCGCCACTGGGCGGTTTGGTCGAGACCGTCGATGATAGGCAGATCATTCTCGCTACCTGAGACACGACCCCGGACGAGCGCCATCCTCCTCCTGGGCGATGCACAGGGGCAACAGTGCGCTCACTGGGACAAGGTGAAAGGGGCCTGGAGATGGAGACACCCTGGCAGCCGGAGCCCGAGCTGCAGGTACATCTGGACGAGGCAGTACCACGGATCCTGGTGACACAGAAACCGAATGGTCAGTTCGGCACCGAGCCGTGGATCTCGACAGATCAGAACGTCCTGCTTCCCCTTGCTGTGGCCTGGTCCAGGCCTGAGTCGAGTCACCACCACAGTGACGTCGTGCTGGACGCCATCGTACGCGGCGGGCTGGCCCTCGAGCAGGCCCAGGATGAGGCGGGGATGTGGGTGTTCCGTAAGAAGGACCACTCCGAGTGGGGGCCGATCCGTATGCCCTGGGCTTACAGCCGCTGGATGCGAGCCTTCGCCATCGTGCGCCAGGCCATGGACCCGGCAGCACGCCGCCAGTGGGAAGCCGGTCTGCAGCTAGGTTACACGGGGATCGCCGCCGAGGACATGGCCCGCATCCACAACATCCCCGCCCATCACGCCATGGGCCTGTACTGCGCCGGCCAGGTCTTCGAGCGGGCGGGGTGGTGCGAGCAGGCGGCCGACTTCATGCGACAGGTCGCCGATGTCCAGACCGATCACGGCTGGTGGGCGGAGCACGACGGTCCCGTGGTGGCCTACAATTTCGTCTATGCCGACGCCCTCGGCGCCTACTACGCCATGTCGCGCGATCCGCAGGTCCTGCCCGCCCTCGAGGGGGCCGCCGCCTACCACGCCACGTTCACCTATCCCGACGGCAGCTGTGTCGAGACGATCGACGGCCGCAATCCCTACCACGAGGGCATCCGCCTGGGAAATCCCGGCCTGACGCGATCCGCCAAGGGCCGGGGATGGACCGCCCAGCAGCACCGGCTTCATCTGGAAGCCGGGCAGCGATTCGAAGCCGACTACGCCGCAGCGATGCTCCTCTACGCTGAGCCCGGGCCGGCAGACACGCCGCCGGGCCGTCGCGTGGAGCACACCGAGCGCATGGGCGATCAGGCCATGACCCGCCGGCGGGCGCCCTGGTTCGCCTGCCTGTCAGCCTACACCGTGCCCGTTCCACCCAATCGCTGGGGCCAGGATCGCCAGAGCTTCGTCAGTCTCTACCATGACGAGGTCGGCCTCATTCTCGGCGGTGGGAACACGAAGCTGCAGCCTCTCTGGAGCACCTTCACTGTGGGGGACACCGAGCTGCTGGCTCACACACCCGGAGAAGAGGAGCCCGACTTTGCGCCACACTCCGGTCTCATTCACTGCCCCCGATCGGCGAGACTGGGGGACGACGACAACACTCCCCGGGTCTGCCTGACGTACGGCGAGCTCGAGGCCACCGTTGAGGTCGAGTTGGCAGACACCGTCGTCGTGCGCTACAGCGTCAACGGCAGCGGCAACTCACCAGGGCCGGTGATGGCTCACGTCACGCTCCTGCCCAGGATGGGAGAGGCCCTGCGGATCGGAGAGTCGAGCCGTTCTCTCGACGAGGCCCCCATCGACGAGGCACTCGGCTCGCCGACCCGCCTCAGCCACATCGGCTGGTGGCTTGAAGCGCCGGCGGGCGCGAGGCTGCGCTGGCCGGTGTTACCCCACAATCCCTACCGGAAGGACGGGCACGCCGAAACATCGGAGGGACGCATCGTGCTGAGTCTGCTGCTGGACGGTGGTCAGACCGCGGAGATCCGGATCGGCGTGAGTGACAGATGAACGGCCGCGACCAAGGGCGCGAACACACTGGATTCGAGCCTGCATTCGGACGATCTTGCCAGGGCAAAGGGGCATCGAGGCGGACGGATCAGAGCGAAAGGTGGTGGCGTGGGGCAATCACAACCGGGAATACTGGCAGGCGTTCCGCCGGTGGCCAGGTACCTGTTCTTCTCTCTTCGACAGGGTCAGGATCCGCGGCGGGATCTGGCAGCACTGTCGCAGACGCTGGGTGGCGAGCAGGACGTCATCGGCATCGGCGAGTCGCTGGCTCGCGCGCTGTCTGCCGACGTCGCCGGGCTGCGGACGTTTCCGCACCACGTGGGAGAGGGAATCGACGTACCTTCGACACCCCTGTCACTGTTCTGCTGGCTCCGAG
>Ga0187827_10000365_pt1 | contig 72290 bp, 62 predicted proteins | sample ETNtaG_39_FD_167969 | JGI IMG/M metagenome (GOLD analysis project Ga0187827, IMG submission 167969) | Marine microbial and viral communities from oxygen minimum zone, Eastern Pacific Ocean - ETNP2014_SV_150_PacBio MetaG (Illumina Assembly) | ecosystem: Environmental > Aquatic > Marine > Hypoxic... | reverse complement strand
GCTGCCATTCTCGTCGGCCAGCTGCGTGGCGGTTCGGCTCTCCCGACCACCGTCGAAAACTTCCGGAACGCACTCAATGTTTACCTAGGGGATGCGCTGGTTGGAATTGTCTACGCACTTCACATGGGAGACCCAAGCAGTTTCACCTATCAACAGGGACATATCGCCTGGTTACACCGCCTAATCATCGCCGAACTCCGTGGGCAGGGATCTGAAGATCTGTTTGGCCCGTGGGCCGCAACAGCCGAGAGTTGGATTCTTGACGAGGGTTCGCGACTGCACAACAGTCTTTTCGGCGCAGCGGACACCCTGAGTCGGTGGAACATAGAGGACCTGATCGCATCGGGCGCACCGCGCGATCCGATTGCAGCTGAGACTTGGGCAGCAACTTTTCCTTACATCCACTTACCCTCGATAACACCAGAAGCCCAGCGCGTCATTGTCCGGCGCCATGCACTAGCCATAGCCTGGATACTCGAGGCGGTCGCGGCGCGCGACCCGTCTATGACGCCTTCGTTCTGGGTCACGGCAGATCGCACTAGCACACCGCCGAAACTTGTCACTTCGTTACGTCGGCTAATGCATCCACATGAGTTGCAGAGCTTTATTGACGCGGTCACTGCTGGAAATGAGGACACCGCTCTGCACCTGGTCAGCGATGGTAACCGCTACCTGCTAACGCTTGGCCTCGACAACTATGATGCCGACGCGCCCTTAGAAGCTCGATGGCTCATTGATCAAATAGTCGGGATGCCTCAATCAAGACGCGGCGACTATCTTGGCCTCATGACACCAGCTGCAGTGCCTTACGGGGAGGCCGGTGATGAGGCCGCCGACCCTCTACTCTACAGTCGCATCTTCGACTTACGTGTACGGCTGGCGGTACTCATGGAAGAACAAGGATTGCCGGCAACTCTTCATCCTCGACTGCTGATGAGCGCCATGGCCCACATCTTGTCAAACATGGTACCGGCTAACTGGCAGCCCTGGCGCAACATCCTTACCGCTATTGACAGTGAGATCACCGAAGAGGCATTGAGCCAATGGGTCGTTGACCTAGCCTTCGCTGACGAGTTAACACCGGTGGATCCAAATCTTGCATTGAGTGAACTGGCCAGCGCCAGCGGAGGTGCGAGTGGCCCAGCTGGACGTACCGGAACGCTAGGGGTCCCATTTGACCCATCCCAGTTTCAGGCTGCTTTTGGCGCGGAAGTCAACATGGTGACAGTAGACATCAGTGCCTGGGACGATGACGAGAACTTCGTCACTGACCTAACGCTCGACGACATCATCATTACACGCAACGACATACCGGTAACGCCAAGTTTTCTGAGGCTTGAGGGGAACCCTGAACCATCGTTGTTTCTTGATAATCTGCCAGAGGGTGTTCCAGAAAAGATGGTAGCCGCGCCGCGCAATTTCGTTCTGGTCGCCGACATGCTTACCACGAGCCCGCAGGATTGGGAACGGATATTGCTGGACGTTACCGAGTTCGTACGTGCAGGTATCCAAGTTGATGACCGACTAGCCCTCGTCACTATCAGCAATACGGGCATGCCCCGTGTGACACACGACTTCACAATCGATCACGAGATCGTTGCAGAAACCCTGGAAGCACAGGTCGGTAACTCTTTCGCCGTCGTCGACCGTGAACAATCCTTTCGCGACCTTGCCGAGATCCTGTGCGATAACGGAATGTGCGCGCCAACGCCAAGCGACGAACCCGGAGGCGGCGGAATTGGAGCGTGCGAAACAATCATGGTTCCACGTTTCGGGGAGTGTCTAACTGAGGAAGCCGATTGGGAATCCTTGAAGATGAGAATGGCCGAGGGGCAACTTGGTCGCTGGTCGATCGAAGCGAGTATCAATGCTGAGCGAATCATGTCAGCACTTACACAGATCGGTGACATGCTCGATCTGGGCGATCCCTACGACCGGCAAAAATACGTAGTGTTGTTGTCGTCAGGGTTCGAGCGTCAGCCGGGGAGTATCCACTATTCAACTCTTGTCGAGTACGCTAGTTACTCTCCGTCGCTCAACCCGATGGAGGTCCGAACCCCGCGAAACGATCTTGGGCAAGACGTCACCCGTCTGATAGACGTCATGCAGAAATGTCGCTGCACGATTTACTCTCTGGGCACGCTGGGTCAGGGAGCATTCATGGAAGCCACGGCGGACCGCATCCCACCAGTCGTCACTCGCTTCACTGGACGGTCCACGCTACAGGATCCCCTTAATGCTTTAGCCCGCGATACGGGAGGCATTCCATTCTTTGGTAGCGACATGGGCCTCGGGTTTCTCAAGGTACTCAAAGACACTCGCCTGCGCTACGTACTCGGCTTTACCATGGATCCTGCTGCGTCCGATGCCGAACCGGAATGGAATGAGATTAAGATCGAAATTAGCCGTAACGATGTCGACGAGTTCCGGGCACGCGAAGGGTTCTTCTGGCCTCGCCGCTAGCCGTTGTTCGAATTCTCGGCATATCTACAGTGATGAAACATAGGCTCCATTGGCGATCACGGTTAGCTCTTGCGTGTACCGGTGTCGTGACTTTTGGCCTGTTTCGACTGTTAATGATGGCTCCTGGTTTTACAGAGACGATTTACGGTAGGAGCATCGGTCCGTTTTTTGCCTCACTGCTGTCGAACATCTCCGGCATTATTCCGGTTTCCCTGGCCGAAATTCTGGTCGTTGTTTTCGTTGTCCGCCAACTATCCGGTGTCATCAAAGGCTTTAGCGAAATTCGCAACGACGACCGTCAATTTACTAACGCTATCTTAGCTGGTGTTCTGCGTCTTGGCGCCGACCTAGGCATCGTAGTTACAACCTTCTACCTACTGTGGGGATTCAACTACGCTCGCCCTTCCCTTGAGAGCCGCCAGCAGTGGGACGGCTCCCATGCCCAAGTAGAAGAACTGACACGGTTGGCGCAAGAAATGATCAATGCAGCCAACTTTGAATACGTAAGCATCACGGGCAGTGAAGACTTCGGCCAACCTACCATCGGCCCACAACATGCCACGCTTGTCGAACAACTATCCACATCCTGGAAGTTCGCCGAAGAAATCCTCGGCTTGCCTCGGGCAGCACTGCTCGGGTTCGGCAATCCCAAAAGGTCCTGGGCCTCCGTAGTGCTCGACTATGGACAGACCTCAGGTTTTTATTTTCCGTGGACCGGCGAAGCAAACTATAACCGTGGCACCCCCGACGTTAGTACACCGCAGGTGATTGCTCACGAGATGTCACACCAACGTGGTTTCGCACGCGAAGATGAAGCCAATTTCGCTGGCTACCTTACGGCCTCACTTTCCGATGAATCCTACCCTCGTTATTCAGCATATGTTTTCGCTCAACGTCAGCTTCTGTCAGCACTATCAGGTTACGACACTGACCATTCCCGGGAGCTTGTGCGCCAGCGGTTACCCGGCGTACAACGGGACATCCGGGCCGCGAATGCATATTGGCAACAGTTCGAGGGGCATGCGAGCCGCACGACCCGTTCGATGAACAATGCCTATTTAAGAACCAATCGTGTGCCGGGAGGTATCTTGAGCTACAACCGTAGCGTTGAATTGTTGGTTGGATACGCTCGGAGTCGTGGCGGTCGGCTTATAAACCCATGAACGTGGTCCCACAAAATTGGACCGGTCACAATGGAGCCCCACCCACCTTAAGAAACCTTACAGGTTAGGATCTCGAGACTATCGTCAGCAGATAGATTGTCTACACATCGCACTAGTAGCTTTACCAGTTTTTACCAGGAACCAAACAGATGGACTACAAAAAACTTGGAGAAACGGGACTCGACGTCTCGCGCATCTGCCTTGGTTGCATGTCCTATGGCGATTCGAATTGGCGCCCTTGGATCCTCGATGAAGAAGAGGCGCGACCGCACTTCCGGACCGCCATCGAGGCCGGGATCAATTTCTTTGATACAGCAGACATGTATTCCAACGGTGTCAGCGAAAAAGTCACAGGAAAGCTACTGCGGGAGCTGGCACCGCGAGACGAATACGTTCTCGCAACCAAAGTGTTCTTTCCCCTCACCCCAGAAGGAATGGCCCAGTATAGTCAGGATCGCCCTCACAACGTCGGGGGGCTGTCACGCAAACATATCCTAGCGGCCTGCGACGATTCGCTCCGACGCCTCGGTCTCGACCATATCGATTTGTATCAAATACACCGCTGGGACGAGTCGACACCGATCGAAGAGACACTTGAAGCTCTCGATTCGTTGGTCCGTGCCGGCAAAGTACGGTACTTAGGAGCAAGCAGCATGGCAGCGTGGCAATTTTCCAAAGCCCTATACAAGGCCGGCGAGAACGGTTGGCATAAATTCGTTTCGATGCAAAACCACTACAACCTCGTCTATCGAGAGGAAGAGCGCGAAATGATTCCTTTGTGCCTCGACCAGGGTGTCGGCTTAATCCCGTGGAGCCCGTTAGCAAGAGGCTTTCTCACTGGAAATCGGTCGCGGGACGAAAAGGGGCCAACGCGACGCTCCAACAACGACCCTTTTGCTCAAGATTGGTACTTTCTCGAGGAGGACTTCGCTGTCGTCGACAACCTCCTGGAATTTGCCGCCGAACGTGGTGAAGCACCAGCAGCATTGGCACTCGCCTGGATCTTGTCCATGCCCGGTGTCACATCACCGATCATTGGTTCGACGAAGGTTGAGCACATTGAAGTCGCCTGCGCGGCGCTTGATGTCGAGCTTTCCGAAGAGGAGGTTGCACGACTTGAGGCTCCATACTGCCCGCATACAATCAAGGGCCACGATCAGCCAACACCGAGAAGCATGGGATGACGACCTAGGACCTCGATGGCCCACGAATACTGTCAGAGAAGATCGTACACATTTTCAGGTGGTCGACCGACGATAGCGCGGCCATCGTCACGAATCACGATGGGGCGCTCGATAAGGATCGGGTTCGCTACCAGAACTTTCAGCCAGTCCGAGCGACTTAGCTCTCGAAATTTCAATTTGAGATCTTTGGCAACCGGTTCTCCAATGCGCACCAAGGCCGCCGGGTCCACTTCCAGGGCTTGCAATACTTTCTCGAGTTCAGTCATGGAAGGCACATCATTTGTATAAAGACGAACCCTGACCTCAGCACCAGCCTCCTTGATGATTGCCAAGGTTTCCCGGCTTTTTGAACAACGCGGATTGTGCCAGATCTCGAGCATCTTTTTTCAGAAGTACCTAACTGACCGAAAATAGCTGTTTACGATGTGTCGGACCGCATCGGACTCATGCTTAACCCTGCTAGAATCCCGCGCCATGAATATTCATCAGGTAATCCTATGATCGGAAATTGGTTCAACGGGCCGATGGCAACGCGTCCAGTGGCGCGGCTCAATACACAAGTTCCAGGGAACGATCAGGATAACGCAGATAAACCGGCTCCGAATTCCTTCCCGCACCCTCCATGGACCGTGGGCCTGGTGCTGGTAGCTGGAGTGATTACCTTGTTGTTCGGGATTCTGGTCAATCCAATCTGGCTCATCGTCGGAAGCCCATTCGTAATCGTTTTAGTTCTATGGCTGTATGTTCGGTTGGTCGTCCGACCAGACGAAACCTTGTAACCCCAAAGGTACACCTCAGTTTTACTTCTCTCCTGAACACCCATTCCATACTCCGCAACTAGCCTCTCCAGTGTCCTAAATCCAACTTCCCGAACTCGCCGTTCTAGGGAAATGCTCGTCATGGCAATAAATGCTGCTAATCGTGGGAGGAGCCTATTCCAGGGCCTCGAAGCTAGCGATCAGCGCATCGACGCCCTGGTCAATCTGGTCTGTCGTGATATTCAGAGGCGGCCCGATACGAAGAACGTTACCGTAGAGACCTCCCTTACCAACCAATAGGCTCCGCGCCTTCGTCTCTTCCATGAGCTGTACTGCAACGTCAGGCGCAGGCTCCTTAGTTTCACGGTTTTTGACTAGTTCGATCGCTTGCATTAAGCCCATACCACGTACGTCACCTATTACCTGGAAACGTTCCTTTAATTCATTTAGCCGCTGGCTCAAGTGGGTGCCAACCTGAGCAGCGTTATCGAGAAGGCCTTCCTCTTCGATCACCGAGATCGATGCATATGAAGCTGCCGAGGCCAAGGGGCTTCCGCCAAACGTCGATATGCTTAGCCCAGGATTAAACCTGTCGGCCAGATCATCACGCGTGATCGTGGCACCAAGAGGCGCGCCGTTCGCAATGCCCTTCGCCATGGTGATGATGTCAGGCTCAACACCAGTATGTTCAATTCCGAACCAGGCGCCACCGGTACGCCCAAAGCCGGTCTGTACTTCGTCAGCAATAAACAGCCCACCATGCCGGCGAATGATGTCAACAGCAATCGGGAAGTACTCCTGAGGCGGAACAATGAAGCCCCCCGCACCGAGGATTGTTTCGGCAAGAAAACCAGCAACAACACCTGGCGTCGAAGTGACAATTAGCTCTTCAAGGTCTTCCGCACAGGCAACGCCACATTCAGGATACGTAAGCTTGAACGGACAGCGGTAACAATATGGCGCAGGTGCATGGACGATAGAGGCGATTTGGTTAGGTTGCATCTTCCAGGGCGCTTGGCCCGACAGTGACCGTGCCACCGACGAACGTCCGCTATACGAGTGACGCAAGGCAACAATGGTCTGTGACCCAGTTGCGAGCTGCGCTAGTAACACTGCAGTTTCGTTTGCTTCGGTCCCACTGGTCGTGAAAAAGGTCCGATTAAGATCACCAGGAGTAATCTCGGCAAGCTTTTCCGCCAACTCAACGATCGGTGCTGTCGGATATAGGGTCGACGTGTGGGCCAAGGTTGCGGCCTGGTCTTGGATAGCCGCAGTGACCTTCGGGTGACAATGGCCTACGTTGACCGTAACGATGCCAGCGAAAAAGTCGAGATATTCGCGACCATCGAAATCATAAAGATGAACGCCCCTTCCCCGCTGCAAAGGAAGCGGTGTTTCGTAGTAGTTGAAAACCGCGTTAAAGATGTGTTTCTGATGCTTTTCGTTGATGCGTTCGGTTTGGCTTTTTTCGATTGTTTCGCTCATATCACTATCCTACATCGACTCACGGAGTGCATCGACGGATCTTTAATCTGAACTACCGGGATCAATATCGAGCCGAGAAAAAAATGCCCGCAGCGTCCGCCGGAACAATGCTGGCTCCTCGATCCATGGATGGTGTCCGGAACCCGCAAAGATTTCCAACCGGGCCCCCGGAATCAGGTCGGTGATGTACCGGCCAGCGGGTGGCGGCGTCGCAGCATCGTGCGCCCCAGTGACGACAAGAGTCGGAACATCAACACCAGGCAACCCATCTTCAACCCATGGCTCCAGATCCTTTGGAACACGAGCCAGTGCCGCTGAGGAAGGTGGTCGCGCCGACCTTGCGAGTGTACTAAATCGGCGCATTGCTTCCATATCGTAAAAGTATGCTGGCAGGAGTCGTCGCATTTTCTGAGCAAGGTCGAGATCGTTTTGAACGGTACCCAATCTGCCATCAGTTTCACGAAATAGGGCAACGGCGTCACAACGTGCAGGTTCTGCTTCCAAGGCACTTAAGATAATTTCTGCTTCCTCAGTACCAATATCGTGTCTCAGTGTCGTGTTGAGCAAGACCAACGCGTCAAGGTATTGACCATGCCGCACTGCGTAGCCCATCGAAATAAAGCCTCCGTGGGAATGACCGATTAATACGAAGCGCTTGAGTCCGAGTTCTGCACGTAACGCTTCAAGATCATCGACCAGCTTCTCGGTAGCCTGCGCGTCGTCCTCCCCTACAATCTGTGATTGCCCCACGTTACGCGGGTCGAAAGTAATCACCCGGAAATCTTCGAGCAATGGAGCAAGCGTCAGCCGAAGGTAATCGCTGCTTGGCCCCCAGGCTGGTGCCTGAATCACGATCGGGCGCCCCGAGCCCATTATTTGAGTATGCAGTCGAGGATTCACTTCAGGTGTACACAAAGCCCTCGAGCCCGTACATGGGGTCGGCTCGCAAGGCTGCATGGTCATAGTCTCTGGTGCCTCGCCAAGCACCCACCGCCGCGAAGATCGAGTCGAGTGCAGCACCTTGCTCATTTTCGATCACACGGCCTTTTTGAGCACGCGTCATCGGCCGCATCAAGCCGTCTTTGATCAGTCGGCGTAACATTTCCCGTCGTGCTTCAGACTCTGATTCGCTCCCGCCTCTGTAGCCATCTGTAAGGTAACCAAGCTTGGCCAGTACTGATGCTGGACACACCTCCATTACGTAGATGTGTGGCATATCAGCTGATGCGACACGGTTGAAGGGGAGTCGATCACCATTCTGTCGCTCAGTTTGCGGAAGTGCATCGAACGGCAATACAGCCACCTCTGGCCGGGAACGTAGCGGCCCCAAAACTTCAGTAAGACCATGGAAGGTCTGCTTATAGGTACGTTGATTGTAAGGAGAAAACGGTGTCGATGCTTCATCGTCGGTCCTCCGACGAAGATCGGCGCTAGACGATATCCCAGTGCATTGCTCGAGCAGCTTGCCAGCCTTACCCAAACTAACCATCACTCGAAGCTGATCCGCATGACCCGAAACACCGGGAGCAAGCACATCGAGAATCGCTTTGGGTAGGCCGAAAGGAAAATTGAACCCCCATGCGGAACGTGACGATTCGGTCACCTTTTGCACCAGTGCCTGCAACGCAGCTTCCCGCTCAATGACTCCTCCGGGCAGCTCCCTAAATGGGTCAATGCTTTCGACACGAATCCCATTCATGCCTGGGTGGGCCCGGCAAATCCAGATGTGTCGCCCCGCGTCACACGCACCACTGAACTCGACACCGAATACCCTCCTCGGGCTTACAGGAACCGAGCTCATCTGAGGGGTCAGTTATTCCGGTCAAAAATTGGCTCAGAGTAGCCAAGGTGAGCCTGCACCGCAGGGTTCCCTTCAGCCAAGAGCCGACCTATCACCGGAGTGCCGGTGCTCAAATTAAATTCTACAGGAAGGACCACGGTGATCAGCATGCGAAGTTCGGCCTCAGCGGCGTCTAAACGCGACGCACTCCGCAAGCCTCGATAGACAATGATGAAGTTGATGTGCTGAAGTCGAGGTTCCTTCAGCAATTCTTCCCCATAGATGTAGATACCATCGAGCCAGCTCAACTCCGTGAGTTGAGGAGCGATCAGGCCAAGGCGCGCTCGTACTTCTTTGAGTGGCAAACCAGGCTCCTTCGACCTAGCCCTCCTCTTTTTTTTGGCTTTTTTCCCGGATGTCAACACCTTGGCAACTTTCTTCTTCGATGGCTTCTTCTTAACAGCCTTCTTCTTCGAAGCTTTACCACCCGATGGCGAAACACTTCGTGTCTTTTTTACCTTTTTGTTTCTAGTTGCACCCTTCTTTGTTTTCTTGCGCGAAGATTCGGGTTTCTTTTTTCGTGTAGCCTTTCGCTTTGCCATCCAGGTTTCCCACCCCTCCTGTGAAACAGAACCTCTCTACGTGATCCCTTATCTCGCTCACAACATCAAAAGTCAATAGCCCCAAAGGGCCAGGCTGCTATCGAGTATCGCTCAAGATAGGCTATTTCGATATGAGCATCTCCGAACGTTTCGCTTTTTTTTCCCAAGTGCGCGGTAATTTTGAAGAAACGGGAGGCATACAGCCATCATCCCGGTACCTAGCGGAAGCTATGGCAGAACCGTTACGACGATTCCGCATTACTGATGCTATTACCCCAGTTCGCATCCTGGAAATCGGTCCCGGTACTGGTGCTATTACCCGTGCTATATGCACCTGCATGGGGCCGCAGGACGAACTTGACTGTTACGAGATCAACGAAGAATTTGTCCGATACTTGGTTGGCGCTATCCAAAAGGATGAGGTCCTGGCACCAGTTGCCGAGCAAATCTGTATCCACCATGCTCCCGCACAAGAACTGGCAAAGGGGGATCGGTTCGATTTCGCCATCTGCAGCGCACCACTCAACAATTTCGATGCAGCTACCATCCATGCGATCCTCGAGCCCATGCTCGCTGCTGTAACTGGGCAAGGAACGGCGACACTTTTCGAATACATCTTCTTTCCGGCACTCCGGCGAACTTTCGCACAGGGGGTCCTCCGAACGCAGTTGCGTGAAGCTCAGTCAGAGAAATCACAGTGGCTAACGAGGTGCGGTCGGAGCTCGATGCTAGTGCTGAGGAATCTGCCTCCGGCCCGCGTCCACGAATTTGGCCCATTCATTGACTATTAAGTTGCTGAAGCAAACGGTCAATATCTCCTTCAGAGTTCCACACGCCAGGTGATACACGGAGCCCACTCTCTCGCATGCTGACTGAGATATGGGCCTGAAGGCATCGCTGGTAGGCAGCCCGAGTGAGTTCCTGGTCGTCGCCAACGAGACGGCAGATCGAAGACCGGTGTTCATCCGCCAGAGAGCTCTCGACACGGAAACCCGTGGGCAAACCGTCGACGAGGCGGTCTATTAAGGATCGGGTGTAAGCGAAAACCTTTTCAACACCAATCTGCCCGAGAAACTCAAGCGCAGCAGCCATCGGGTTGCAGTTGAGAAACGATGCGGTCTCTGGTGCATCCCAGCGCGCCGCGCCGGCGCGAAAGTCGATATCCAGTTCCGTCATCTTGTTGAAGTTCTCAGACCCATTGACTGTTGCCCAGTTGACGAATGGGACTCGAAGTCGATTGACCCATTCCGGATCGACATAGAAAACCCCTGTCCCGTAGGGCGATAGCATCCATTTATAGCCCGCTGCTGCCACTACAGAGGCTCCAGCAGTGCGAACGTCGAAAGGCACAGAGCCGACTGATTGGGTCGCGTCGATGACAAACGCGATCCCACGATCGCGACAAATTCGACCAATAGTCTCGACATCAAGACGGTACCCAGTTGCGAAGTTGACGTGCCCTACAGCAACCACCCGGGTAGTGGAGCGTAACGCGTCAACGATCTGCCCAGTTGTCAACCCACCATCGGTTGGCAATACCGTGACCTCGACTCCAGACGAACGGAGCGCAACCCATGGAAGGTAAACGGCTGGGAACTCTCCGGCAGGGATTACAACGTGGTCTTTCGGTTTCCACTCAAGACCTCCAGCAAGTAATGACATTCCAGCAGAGGCGCCGGTGGTCACCGCCAAATCCTCAGGATGGCAGTTAAAGAAAGGTGCAGCCGCTTGCCGTACCCGGTTGGGCAAGGTGAAATAGATACTATCGTCGATCGACGAAGGGTCACGCTTCCATTCAAGCGCCTCGTTGACAGCATCGATTGCAACCCGTGGCAAGGGGCCGTGGTTAGCCCCATTAAGGTATGTGGTACCGCCAAGATCGAAATCGTTCTTCCAACTCATCGCTGCCTCAGCCTATCATCGCCAACATCCGGTTGTTGAATCATCTACTACACCACTTATACAACGCTTTGTTTTTTCGAATTACGATCTAGGCAGCTCTCGTCGAAGACACCGTGATCGATACGCCTTGCGCTTGTTGCATTTGTGCATGTGCCCCTGATCTAGACAGACAAGCAAGCTGCAATCACAGTCCAATACAAGCGCCTATAACATAACCCCTCGGAAGTTTGCGAAAACGGGCGAGACCGTAGAAGTTGCAGGGTTGCCCGTCAAGGAAGTGTAGAATCCTGTCTTTCCAATAAAATGCTATGGCTACGAGCACCGTCGAAGACTATTTAAAACAGATTTATCAGGCGCAGCTGACGTCCCCGGGCTCACTGGTTCCTACAGGCCAGGTCGCCTCGGCACTCGAGGTCGCACCCGGCACTGCCACCGCTATGGTCAAGACCTTGGCTGAAGCAGGCCTCGTTGAATATGAACCCTACAGCGGTGTCTGCCTAACCTCTGCCGGTGAGAAACTCGCCTCTCACGTGCTACGCCGTCACAGGTTGGTTGAACTGTTCCTCGTCGAAGTCATGGGCATGGATTGGAGCGAGGTTCACAGTGAGGCGGAGCTACTGGAGCATGCTGTATCCGAGCGCCTTCTTAGACGGATTGACACAATGCTTGGAGGACCCCAAGTAGACCCACATGGCGATCCGATCCCGACCGCAGGAGGTGAAGTAGCGACCGCGGATTACGCTAACCTAGTCACATGCCCGGTTGAGGCGACGCTCATGTTAGTACAGGTCACCGACCAGACTAGCGATTTTCTGCGGCTGATGGAGAGCTATGGTCTTTTGCCTGGAGTGCCAGTCGAAGTCGTAGCTCGTGACGAGCAAGCCGATACAGTCGAGGTTCGACCACTCGGTGGAAACCGCGTCAGCCTGGGTTTCCGTGCTGCTTCGAAGATTCGGGTAGCACCACCCACGGACAGCTAGAATCTAAACGCAACATTCTAGGCAAGGCCGCGATCAGCAGCTTCTAGCAGAGCTTCAGCACCGCTGGCCACATCGCGCAGGTGGACACGAAGAACCCTGCGCCCACGTTCTTCCAGGGCCGTTAGATCCCCCAATGATTGCGCCCCCACCAACCGCCCGAAGGAGTAGCCAGCACCCGGAATCTCGATGTCTTCGCTGTCATCAGCTGTGATCTGCAAAAAAATGCCGTTGTCGGGACCGCCTTTGTGAAGCTGACCAGTCGAGTGCAGAAACGCTGGCCCCCAACCGAGAGTCGTAGCAACACCACGCCGCTCATACAGCAGACGCCTGATTTCCTGAAAGGCGCTAAGGGTCCGCGGCTCACAGGAAACAAAAGCCTGTAGAGCAACATAGTCTGGAACCTGAGCGCGGCCTAAGTGAGCACCTAGCCAGCTGTCCAATCCGTCACCATTCTGTCGCCTCGCAAGCTCCTCGTCACGCTCCAAGTCCGCGAACACAACCCATCCAGAGTCCGTCGCAATTGGCGCCCGGTCCGGCATGCCAGTTCCAGCCTTGTAGGAGTCAAGAATCACCTTCGTACGATTTTTGCTTCCTTGAACATCCGGCTGATCAAATGGGTTGATCCCCATCAAGAAAGCTACGGTAGCTACAGCAATCTGCCAGCGGATGAATTCGGCGCCAATTTGGTGCCGATTATCCAGGACAAACTTCATCACAGGATGTCCTTCTTGGCGCAAAGCATCGAGCCATATGTCACGTCCGGAGTCATCTTCACCAGCGAGTTCCAGGGCCACAAAAATTCGGTCATCCCCATATTGGGCAGCTTCCCCGGCTGGCTCCCCAACGATCGGAACCAACCCAACACCCTCCTTGCCAGTGCTTTCCGCGATCAATTGCTCAGCCCACATACCAAAAGCCGTAAGTGAAGGCGAGCATACAAAGGTCACTTTGTCGCGGCCTGCTTCATAGGCATTGAAGATCGCTGCCCCGAGGCGAGTTCCCGGGTTGTCAAGGGTGCTAGTACCGGCGGCACAGCTCGCGGCCATCCGCCTAGCCGAGGTCCAGATCGCCCCCGAGTCGATTCCCATTAGTTCCATTGGCAAGATGCCAAACACCGAAAGCGCCGAAAAGCGCCCGCCAACATCGGTTGGAGCAAGCCACAAGGACCGAAAGCCTCTCTCATAAGCAATCTGCTCAAGCGGTGTGCCGGGGTCGGTAATCGCGATAAACCGGTGGCCAGGTTGATCGAGCATTGGCGTGCAGCGCGCGTGGAAAAAATCAAGTAGCGCCTGTATCTCTATTGTCGTACCCGACTTGCTAGAAACGACTACTAAGGTGCGCGCCAAATCAACGCTGGCCGCAACGGCGGCAACGGTCGTCGGAATCGTGCTGTCGACAATCCAAACATCTTCGACGGAGAATACCTGACGACAAACCTCTGCACACAAACTGCTGCCACCCATTCCAAGCAAAACAACTTGGTCCACGTCGCCATCGCCCATTCGTTTGACAAAACCACGGCTGGAAGCGCTTGCTGCCGGTGTCGACTCGACAAGGTCGAGCCACCCAAGCCGGTTACGGATGGAATCCTGGGCAATCGGATCGTCACTCCACAACGAGCTATCCTTAAGCCATAGCCGGGTCGGGAACTGGTCGTCGATGTTCTTAGCTTCTATAAGCGCGGAAGGGGCTTCCAGTTCCGAAGTGGACAACGGCGCAACGATACCGGCCACTTCACCTGCTTGTCTTTTGCCTCCAATGTTCTTCGCAGTCGCCGCCAAGATAACGTTGTCAAGCTCACCGTATTGCAGCCTGCGGCGTGCGATGTATCGCTCTTGGAGTTCGGTACCAATCGCATCGAGATCGATCCCAAGGCTCTCGACCTCTTTAAGAATTTCTTCTGCTTCATCAACACGCTGCCCAAGAGCCGATTCAGCCAAAGGAGCACAAGCGCAATCACGCATCAAACCAAGCGGCATCGACGCAATTGTGTCGGGGCCAATAAGCCGGCGAATGTACCGGAGTCGATGGCGACGAGGATCGCCGGTAGCCAAGTCAGTCCACATCAGCCGCAGTGACCGCGGGCCCGATTCACGCAAACTACCAGGAAGTTTCTGGAACAGCAGGTCGCGCTGGTGCCGACACGCCACCTTGGCGATCGCCGTTGCCACACTGCCCAGCAGTGATTCGGCACCACTCACGTCCCGATCGGCAGTGCGAATCCATCCTTTTACAGGCTCGTCAATGGCCTCATCCAGAGATGCCAGACCAAACGAAACCACTGACGCCAAACCACGTGCCTTCTCGATCTCCTTCGGAAGTCGTAGCGCACCGCGGGCAAACGCTTCAGTAACACGCTCAACCGCAGCCACTGAAAAAATTGGGCCCACGTGTACACTGAACCCTTCTGCGGTAAAGGCCTCAAGCACCGCACACCCTGACTTCGTGGGTGGCAACCGTGGGATAACGTTAGGCTTGTCAATTGCCGAATGCAGCCGTCGAATCGCCATCGACATCTCTTCGGCATCGTTGGCCAGGGAAGGGTCAACGTCAACACTGACGTATCCATCGCGACCCTCGGTCTCCTCATAGACAGGGGCAAGCAAACGTGCCCCGATCGATGCCTCTTCGATCAAAAGTGCTTCAACCGGTCTTGCAACCGATACGCCATTGGCCCAACTGACGAGTGAATCATGGTACTCGGGCCCACGTTCAACCGCTCCAGCCAGCATTAAAAGATCGGTCTCGATCCCGCTTATTCCATACGAAACCGCGAGCCCTGCAAGTGAATCGGCTTCAGTCAGCAACCGCCGCAGGCCACATAACCAAACACCTTGGCCGCGCCCACGCAAACCCCACAAAGAATTGTCATCCATCAGCCCACCGTTGTCGGGGGAGCAATGTCGTAATCAGGTCGCTAGGAGCGCGCGGGCACGCTTCTCGACGTTATCCGGAGTAAACCCGAACTTCTCCATATTGGTCCCCCCAGGAGCAGAAGCGCCGTAACGATCAATGCTGATTACTTCCCCAGAAAGACCGATGTAGCGACTCCAGCCAAAAGATGAACCAGCCTCAACTGCCAACCGTTTCTCGACATTCGGCGGAAGTACCTTGTCGCGATAAGACTCATCCTGTTCCTCGAACAGTTCCCACGACGGCATCGAGACAACACGAGCACTGATGCCCGAAGCAATCAGCCGCTGCCACACTTGGAGCACGATATGGACCTCTGACCCGGATCCCAGCAAGATGATATCTGGCTCACCAGATTGATTCTCAGCCAAGATATAGGCGCCTTGGGCAAGATTGGTTGCAGTAGCAATGTCTTCAGCGATGCTCGACAAAATAGGAAGCTTCTGACGCGTCAGTACTAAAGCTGTAGGAACGTCGGGGCACTGCACCGCCACCCGCCAGGCCTCGCTTGTCTCATTAGCATCGGCCGGTCGTATGACCACTAAGCCTGGTACGGATCGCAACGAGGCCAGATGCTCAATCGGCTGGTGCGTCGGCCCGTCTTCTCCAACCCCTATGCTGTCATGCGTGTACACGTAAATGACCCGCTGCCCCATGAGCGCCGCTAGCCGAATCGAAGGACGCATGTAATCTGAAAATATCAGGAACGTACCACCGTACGGGATAAAACCACGGTGCAGTGCCATACCATTGAGAATTGCTCCCATGCCATGTTCGCGGACCCCGAACCGGATATTGCGGGCATCGTAGACTCCGTTGTTGAAGTCCGCTTCACCGACGATGTCAGTCTTGTTAGAACCTGCCAGGTCAGCCGACCCTCCCATCAATTCAGGTAACCGGGCGGCAAGAGCATTAAGCGCTTTCCCCGAGGCGGCTCGCGTCGCAATCGGATCATCCTCGGCAACAAACAGGGGCAGATCTTCGTCCCAACCATCGGCGAGGCGACCATCGAGTCGACGCTTTAATTCATCAGCTTCTGACTTCTGGGTAAGGCGATACGAGTCCCACAGTTCCTGCCATTGCTTCTGCAAAGAACCGCCGCGCCCACCCGCCGCCCTAAAATGAGCGGTTACCTCGGCTGGTATCTCAAACCTGGCGTTGGCTGGCCAATCGAGATTTTCTTTTGTCAGTCGAACTTCTTCTTCGCCCAGCGGTTCACCGTGGGACTTCGACGTGTCCTGTCGGTTTGGGCTGCCATAGCCAATGTTAGTGCGCACTCTAATCAATGACGGTCGGTCGTCTTCAGCTTCGGTTAAAGCCAGGGCGTCAGTCAGAGCAGCGACGTCATTGCCATCCTCAACAAACTGCACGTGCCAACCATAGGATTCATAACGCTTCTCAACATCTTCACTGAAGGTAAGATCGGTGGAACCATCAATAGTTATCAAGTTGTCGTCGTAGAGAACCGTGAGCTTGTGAAGTCCCAGATGGCCAGCGATCGACGCTGCCTCCGACTGGACACCTTCCATTATGTCGCCGTCGCTGGCGATGACGTAAGTTCGATGGTCGATGATGTCGTGACCAGGGCGGTTGAACTCGGCTCCCAAACGAGCCTCAGCGAGTGCCATCCCGACAGCATTGCCGAATCCCTGCCCTAGCGGCCCAGTGGTCGTCTCAACACCCGGAGTGTGGCCGAACTCGGGATGGCCCGGTGTAACACTCCCCCACTGCCGGAATTGTTTGATGTCCTGGAGCGACAAATCGTGGCCAGTGAGGTGCAACAAGGCGTACAAAAGCATTGATCCATGCCCAGCCGAAAGCACGAAACGGTCACGGTTCGGCCACGTAGGGTCCTCTGGATTAAAGCGTAGGAATCGTATCCATAGTGCGTAGGCCATCGGCGCCGCACCCATCGGCATCCCAGGATGGCCGGAGTTGGCCTCTTGTACGGCATCCGCTGCCAGCGTACGAATAGTATTGACGCACAGAGTGTCGAGGTCCTGTGCTACTGGGGGCACGTTAGTGGACATGAAAGCTCCCCTGAAGAATCAGACTTGGTTTAGTTCCCATCGGGTCACGCCAAGCTTGCGTGTCCATCTGCAAAGAGTCAAACCGCCCGTCGTAAAGGCGCCCAAACCCTTTCGCCAAGTCAACGTGCCAGACCTCGCAAGCTCAAGGATTGCCAGGGCATCGTGCAGTCAACCGGCGCAAAATGGACCATCAGGTAACCCCGTCGGCTCCCACCATCTCTTGGAGCTGCAGGCGATGCAGGCGAGCGTAGATTCCATCAAGGTCAAGTAGTTCACGATGAGTGCCAACTTCTCGGATTACACCATGATGCAACACGACGATACGATCCACGTTACGAATCGTCGACAGTCGGTGAGCAATAATTACCGCCGTGCGATCTTCAATCAACCTGTCGAGAGCACGCTGTATCTGAGCTTCGGTCTCTGAATCAACGCTTGAGGTGGCCTCATCGAGAACCAGAACCGCAGGACCACCAGCGAGTGCACGTGCAAACGCCAACAACTGCCGTTCACCGAAAGACAGGTTCGCCCCACGTTCACCGAGGCGCGTATCGTAACTGTCGGGAAGCGTCATAATAAAGCGGTCGGCCTCGACAACACGGGCAGCATCTTTGATCGATTCGCGATCGAAGACCCCTAGTCCAACATTGGCAGCGATCGTATCAGTAAACATGAACACATCTTGCGGAACCGTCCCAAACGCCCGCCGCAATGACTGCTGATCCATTCCCCGGATATCGATGCCGTCAACGGTGATCGACCCCTTCTGGACATCGTAATGGCGGAGCAGCAGTTTGATAACTGTTGACTTGCCTGACCCTGTTGCGCCAACAATCGCAACTTTCTCACCCTTATGAATTGTCAAATTAAAGTTTTCGAGGACTGGCGCAGCAGTCGAGATCGCAATGTTAGCTTCATCAAGCTTGGCAGCGGCAGCAGCCTCGGAAACAGATGGATAGGCGAAAGTCACTGACTTGAACTCGATACGATCCCGGAAATGGGGCATCGATACCATGTTGGACGCCTCACGGACCTCGGATTCAACGTCGAGAAGTCCAAAGATTTTGGTGGTAGCTGCGGCAGCGCGTTGCAACGTGTCGTACTTGTCGGAAAGATCTTCGAGCGGCTGATAAAAACGCTGCAGGTACATCATGAACTGCACCAGGATGCCCAACGTCACTGTCGACTCGATGATTCCGAAGCCACCGTACGACAGCACCAACGCCGTTGACACAGTGGTCGCAGCCTGTACCAATGCCGACAGCCAGGATGACAGACGGACGCTGTGTAACTCGATCTCTAGGATGTCGCCTCTCACCTTTGCGAAATCTTTTTGGTTGCGGCGCTCCTGGACAAAAGCCTGTACGACTTCTATCCCGGAAATAGTTTCTTGTAAGAAAGCATTCTGCCGAGCCACCAAACTGCGCACACGATCGTAGGCAGCTCGTAGGCGAGTACGTAGGAACGCTAGGATGCCAAGTAATAAGGGTACGACAACAAACGATGCAAGCGTCAACCGCCAGTCGACCCACAACATCACTCCGATGATGCCAACTACCATGGTTAGATCACGGGCGATCGAAACGATCCCCTGAGAAACTAAATCGTTCAATGCTTCAACGTCGCTGGTGACACGAGTCATAGTTTGTCCAACAGGGTAGCGATCGAAAAATGACATCGATAATCGCTGCACATGGCGAAACACGGTGCAGCGAAGGTCGTGCATTATGCGTTGCCCAGCGAGTTGCATTAGATAAATCTGAGCAAACCGAACAATCATCTCGCCGAACAGCACCGCGACAAATAACAAGACCAACCCAGTCAAACCGGAAAGTGCACCCGGAACTCCCCTGGACGCCGGTGTCAGGTAGCCGTCAATTGCAATACGAATCAGGTAAGGCTGCACCAACTGGCTCGCAGCCAGTGCCGGCAATAACAAAGCCGAAGCAACCACAATGCTGCTATGTACCCGAATAAAAGGCACGAGGCGGCGCAAAACAGTAAGGTCGCGTCCCTCAGGCATTCTAAAGTTTCTCCAACTCAGCGCTTAACCGCTGTTGTTCGAACATGTCGGCATACAATCCAGGGCGCTGAATTAGCTGGGCGTGCGACCCGTGATTAACGACGCGACCTTCGTCCATAACGTATATGTGATCAGCATCCTGAATGGCTCCAATACGGTTACTCACCACCACCAAAGTCCGCCCTGCATTACTTGCAGCATTAGCCCGTAGGCCGTCCAAGATCTTGCGCTCGGTCTCTGCGTCGACATTCGACAAAGCATTATCCAGCAGCAGGATGGGAGAATCGATGAGGATGGCGCGGGCCACTGCTACCCTCTGCCGCTGTCCACCGGAAAGCGTCGCTCCCCGTTCACCGACGACCGTGTCGAGGCCGTCTGGAAGGCATTCCAAATCAACCAAAAGGCCTGCAATTTGAGCTGCTGTGTCAACCTCGCCCCGGCTGGCATCGGGCTGTCCGTAGGCAATGTTGTCAAATACGGTCGTCGAAAAAAGAAAGTCGTCCTGCGGCACGAACCCAACTCTTTGTCGCAGTTCGTCGAGTTCAACCTCTACCACGTCAACACCGCCCAGGAACACGGATCCTTCTGGTACCTCGATGAGATGCTGAATAGCTTTTAAGAGCGTGCTTTTCCCAGACCCAACCCTGCCAACGATGGCAACATAGCCACCTTCTTTCGCAACAAAATCAATTTTATGCAGTGCATGCCGACGACCGCTCTCAAAAGTTTCGTCGAGCTTCAGAATGCCACCGTAATTTCTTAGGTGATCGTCATAACGAAAGTTAAGACCTTTGATCACCACCGAGAGCGGTCCATCGCCAATTGGGCGTGCTGAATCTGGGGAGCTGATGGTGACCGGTGCCACAAGAACCTCATCGAGTCGTTCAAGAGCTGCCGCACCCCGTTGCACCAAGCTCAAAATCCAACCCAGAGCCACTGTGGGCATGACCATTACTCCCACATAGCTCATCACCGCAACCAAGTCACCAATCGAAAGGTCCCCTGCTGAAACCATGCGGCCACCGAACCCAATGACAACGACCGCGGCCAGGCCACCACCGAGACCAACCACAGGGATCATCTGGGCTCGTGTCCAGGCTTCGCGGAGACCGAAATCCATGTAGGTTGCTGATTGATTCTCAAACCTGAGGTTTTGCGCTTCCTCAAGAGCAAACGACTTAACCACCATCACACCGGAGAGATTCTCCTGAACGATTGTGTTGAGGTCACTCAAAGCGATGCGCGCTCTAGTAACGTAGTCGCGCACCCTATGCACGAGAATTCGGACGAGCACGGCCACGATCGGCAGCGGCAGGAAAACAACAAGTGTTAGGCGCCAGCTAATCGAGACCATATAGGCAAGTCCAAGCGCATACATGACAAAGGCATTGAAAAAATAAAGCACGCCAGGACCGCCAAGGGCGCGCACCAACATGACATCGTTCGTCATACGGGACATCAAGTCGCCAGTATTCGTCGCCGCGAAAAAAGATGGGGCGAGATGAATCAGACGCTTGTGCAGCATCCCCTTCATCTCATAATCGATCCGGCGAGAGACACTCAAAACAAAGATGCGTGACCCGACTCGCATTACCGTTTGGAAAACCGCTAACACAACAATGGCGCCTGCGTAGGACAAGATGAGTCCGCGAGTCGCTCCGGCCTCAAGGTCATCAATGGCCCAGCCAAAGACACGAGGAATCGCTAAAGCAATGGCATTGGTGGCAATTAGAAAGACGGCCCCCAGGAAATAGGGTCCCCGGTGGCGTGTATACAAAAAGAGGTAACGCTTCAGAATGTCCATCGCTCAGGTCAGATTAGCGCTGCAGGAGATAAGCCCGGAGGTTGTAAAGATAGCCACTCCAAGCCTCCTTATGGCTCTCCATCTCCGGCCCAGCCTGGAAGCCACTGTGTTCCAGGGTCATCCGAGTGGTGCCTTGTAGATCCTCAAAGGACAGCGTGACCGTTGTTTCATAGGCACCAATGGGGAACACAGCGACCGGCGGAAACCAGGTAAACACCAGCTTCGTCGGACGATCCACCTCTATGTAGTTACCTACCCACTCTTCTTCCCAGCCGTCCCACCCAAAGCGGTATTCACCGCCCTCGGTAACCGTCATTTCGGCCCAGCCTGGAAACCACTGAACGAATTGGTCGGCGGTCGTCCAGGCATCAAACATGACTTCTACCTCGACTGGAAGCTCCATCGTCAGACGAACCAGGAACTCTGACTCGACAAAGGCAGCCTGCTGGAAACTTGCGCGAAGAGGAGCGTGAATCAAGGTTGTGGCAAAAAGCAACGAAGCGATCAGAACACTGGCCTTTTTGTAGCTCATCTTGCCACCTCTAATCTCGCCAGCGCTTGGGTTTTCAACATGGCGAGTTAAATTACTCCAGCATCGCGCCACTCAGAAATCTCCTCAACAGTATGACCTAACGAAGTAAGTACTGCCTCTGTATGCTCGCCGAGCTGAGGCGGTCTGCCTTTCACTTGCGCAGGTGAGCGAGAGAGTTTGATCGGTACGCCGAGCAACTCAAGGCCGTCGATCTCAACCACCATATCTCGACCAGTACGACGTTCGCTCTCAATTGCCTCGTTCAAAGCGCGAACGCGGCCGCAAGGTACTCCAGAGGCACTTAATTGCTCCTCCCAGTAAGCAACAGGGTGCCGAAGAAACACTGGTGCCAACTCCTTTCCCAGTTGTTCACGGTTGGCAACCCGGTCCGGATTCCGAGTAAATTTCTCGTTCCCAAGGAGGTGCTGTACGCCAAGCACAGTGCAAAAGCGCTCCCAAATTCCCTCGGTGCCAACGGCTACAACAATCGTACCGTCCGCAGCTTCAAACGTCTCATAAGGAACAATGCTGGGGTGACGATTGCCCATACGCTGTGGCTGTAATCCGGCGGACAAGTAACGCTGAGCTTGAAAGGTGAACATCGACAATAACGCGTCGTGCAAGGCCACCTCCACGAGTTGCCCTCGTTCTGTTTGTTGCCGCTCAAGCAGCGCCAAAAGAATTCCTTGAACCATGTAAAGGCCGGCGATCTCATCGGCGATTGAGACTCCAACCTTTGTAGGCTTCCCATCTGCGTAGCCAGTCAGGTCCATAAGACCAGACTCAGCTTGCACGACGACATCAAATGACGGCCTTTGGGCGCGCTCCCCCGATTGGCCATAGCCATTGATCAGACCATACACACAGCGCGGGGCGCGTTCGGCAACTTCTTCAAAGGAAAACCCCAAGGAATCCATTACCCCAACACGAAAATTGGAGATCACAACATCAGCTGTTTCGATGAGCTCCCAAAGTACACCTTTGCCAACTTCTGATTTGAGGTCGAGCGTCACGCTGTGTTTGTTTCGGTTAACCGACAGAAAGTACGTGCTAATGCCATCGATGAACGGGGGGCCCCAGTTACGAGCATCATCACCAGTTCCCGGTCGTTCAATTTTCAAAACTTCGGCGCCCATGTCACCCAGCATCATGGTGGCAAACGGGCCGGCCAAGATTCGAGTCAGATCGATGACACGCAAGCCAGTCAATGGCATGGACCGGATCTCCTCTGTCTAACAACTTGGTTAAGCGAGAGTAATAAAGATCAATCTTACCCAACAACGGCCAACTTCATGGCCGGAGGGATAGACTTGCTGAAGGCCTTTGATAAAATGATGGTCTCGCCAACCGGAGGGAGGCTCGGATGGCAGACAATTCGTCTGGCGTTGTACAAGGGACGGTAGTCCCTTTCAAGCTGTTCGACGGCAAAGACAAGGACAATGAAGCTTGTCGAAGCCTATGGGTCGCCGTCATTCAAAAGGCCATTAAAGACGTGGCCTACTCTTCACAGAAGCGTGGCCAGCGAGCTCTGACCGCGAGCGAGCGCGAGAAGCTGCATCGCATCTACGAGCTCGAGGCCCCTGAGAATTTCTTCAACAGCCCGTGGTTCGAGGAGATCTGTCTGTTCCTTGACCTATCTCCTTCTGGAATTCGCGGTGCTGTGTTCGATCGTTATGAGTGCAGTAGCGCTCAGCGTCATCCATTGATTTAGTATCATCGACAGGTCAGGTTGACAGTGCACTGCCTGTAACTTCTCTGCGCGTTGCAGGCCTGTTGGGGAATGGCCTCGGTAGAAATCAAGGCCATTTAAGGGGAAAGATTGTCATTTGCCCCGCGCCTGGGAGCGTTGCATCTGCACGCTCAGCCATCTTGCGAACCCGATTGCACTCAAAGATCTTTTAGGGTTGCTTCCCGAGGACCTCACGCGACCCATGCCGCATGACCATGATCCGGGTCTCCCTGAATGGTTGAAAAAGTGTCTCGACCTCACGGGTTAGGACAGGACGCGGGGTCCCTCGCCCTTCAATCGGCTCGAACTCTAGGTTTTTTGCATCAATGATTTGATACCTTTGAGCATCTGGGGTCCTACGCCCATCGCCATCAAATATCGCAAATAGACAGCCCCGGGGTCGTAGAACACGGCCAATCTCCCGCATCAGCTGCCTTGCATGCTCTGGCCCCAGATGCGAAAGGACCGTCCAACCCAGCACACCCCCAAAAGCACAGTCCTCGTAGTCCAAGCTGATCCGGTCCGCCATTTCATGAACCATAATGTCAAACGCGCTGACCGGATGAGCTTCGCGGAGCCAATACATCACGTTTCTTGTTGTACTGGGCCCTAGATCCAAAAGCGGTGCCGCCCCCTCCATGGCCTTGATGTCGCTGCAGAACTTGCTGAATAAGGTCGAAGCGTATTCCGCTTGCTCGGGAGCAGTGCTGCCTATCTGACTCGTTGCTTGCCTGGCCATTCCAAACTATCCGATCCCGGTCCGACCGTCAGGATGTTGCCTGCTCTTGGGCAGCAGAGGTTTCATCGGTGGAAGAATCGCCTACTGACTTCAGGCCGGAGGTTTCGACATCGTCAGTGGGACTGTTATCTGGTTCATCCTGGCCAGAAGATGCCTTCCCCGAGGAGATACCAGACTTTGGCAAATGCATTTCTACATTTCCATTGAAATAAGCACCCTCATTAATCTCAAGTGTTGTGGCCTCGATGTTGCCTTTTAGCCGGGCTGTCTGCCCAAGTACCACACGCTCAGAACCGTGTACATCTCCGTCAACGTTGCCGTGTACAAGGACCCGTTGGCCATCGATCGTGGCGTGCACATCAGCTTCTTTGGCGATCACCAGTGTGCCTTGGGCGTGGATTTTGCCATGGACACGCCCGAGGATGGTCAGGTCTTCCTCGCAAACAATGGTGCCATCAACTTGGATCTGACGCCCCATCGTTGATTCAGATTCCGGAGGCGCTGCTGTGGCTGTCCGGGGCCGAGGTTCCGGCTGCGGCACCATGGCGTTCGATTTGTGCTGATCTTGCTCGTTGTCGAACCACCCCATGGCGACCCTCCTTAACTGTCATTCACTCTGTGTAAAGCGCTGCTAGTACCATCACAATAGCGCGACCAGAGGGTGACTGTCGGCAACGTTTCTATTCCTGATACTTCTAAGCAATTCTTACAGTGCTCCATGCCCGCCCCGACAACATCCGTTACTTCCCTTTCAACTTGTGAAACAGGGCATCTTGTAATCAAGCCAAGTTACTGTTCAGAACGTAAATTTAGGCGGCTCAAAGTGATTCCAGTGATTACCGCAATTGCTCCCAACAATTGAAGGGGTGACAGTCGTTCACCCAACCAAAACCAAGCACTGAATGTGGCGATAACCGGAACCAAGTTCACATATAAGGATGTACGCGTCGAGCCAATGGTCTGTATTGCATAAGCCCAAAAAAAATAGCCGAACACCAACGCCAAGAGAGACGAATAGAGCAAACCAAGCCAGCTTGCGAAGCTCACCTCATTGACACGTATTGAAACTATTTCAGGCAAGCCAACTAAAACCAATGGGAGTGCACCAGCTGCCATCGTGGCTGAAGTGAGAGCAAGCGGCCGTAGCTTCAGGAGCAGTGGTTGCGAATAGACCGTATAAATTGCCCAACTAACCGTCGCGCCTAATAACAGAAGGTTTCCTACCCAAAATCTTCCCTCTGATCCAACGCCGTTAACGCTCTCCCAAAGTAACAGAATTACTCCAACCAAACCCATCAATACCCCGGCGATTACCCTTCCACTGAACTTGTCATGACCGGTGAATCTTGCCAAAACCAGAATCCAGAGGGGTGTGGTCGCGACAAACATGCTGGCCTGTGAGGCTTCGGTCTGTGCGAGGCCGTAGACGAACAGCGGCTGGTAGGCAACATTGCCAATTAAGCCAAGGACGATAAGCTGAGGCAGCATAGGGCGTAATACATGCAGCCCCTCACGCCACCACTGCAACCAAAGTAACAGCGTGGCACCGATCGCAAACCGCAATCCAGTAAATGCCAAAGGATGAAAGTCGGCCAGCGCTGACTTGATGACAACGAAGTTAGTTCCCCAGAAGATGCAGGTCGCGACTAGCAATAAGTCCACTGAGGTGAGACGCCAGTTCAACGCTTCAACGGACAAACAGCCATTCGACCGAGTCTCCCTCGACAGTGTTCATACGGCTAGCAGAGATCAACCCCGCTTCTCCGTTGACGTAGTAAAGCCAGTAACGCCCTTCGAGACCACTCTCAATACTATTGATCGTGGTAACGAGCAGGTCGTCCCCCTGTCCCTTTGTAACTACTGGCTCAGCGGTGACTTCCAGAAGTTCGAGAACTGTCTTACCCTCCTCTCCTTCATAGAGGATGTGGTACTCAGGCCTCAGACCTTCGCGAGCCTCGTCAATGGGGGGCGGGCCCGAATATCCGCCGCACGCCAGACCCACCAACAACAGAGCAAGCATGGCAAAGCAAGCGATGCGCAAATAGGCAACAGAGCGACCCCAGTACGATGACAGGCAGGTGATCAAGAGCATAGCTATAATTCTATCTGTTCTCATTTAACTTGACGGTCCGCTATACAACATCCGTCCAATCGATTGAAGTCTGCCAGACCGGAGGATAAGAATGCGAATCAGCATCCAATATTGCGCCGCTTGAAACTACGAGACTCAGGCCGTCAGTTTGGCGGACCATCTCGTAAGACAATTCAAGCAAAATATAGGGGAGTTAACGCTATTGCCCTCTGATGGCGGTCGTTTTGAGATCATGATTAACGAAGAGATGATCTACTCAAAGCTTTCCACAGGCGAGTTCCCAGAGAACCTCACAATTGAGAAAGAGGTGCGGGAACGCATGTGAAACAATCGGCCCGATTGTTGCTAAGCTGAGACACGACGATAGCATCACATCGTATGTACTTCTCAATGCTGGCAAGATACGCAATAGTAGGTTGCTCGGCCAGCTTGACTGATTCGTCGTATCAGCGAACCGCACCGATGGCATGGCTCTCCTCGCTGTCCGTAGGCTCTTAGTCGGGTCTGGAAGTAGCCTGGATCACCGCTAGCACCATAGAAGTCATTTAGCGTCGTGCCGCCGTCAGAAACTGCCCGGCCAAGGACATCTTGGACTGCCCATACTAACTTCCCCCAGCGCCGTCTCGAGATTCGACAAATAGCCGTTTTCGGATTGATCTGCGCACGCCATAACGCTTCGCTAGCGTAGATATTGCCGATACCAACGACGAAACGAGCATCCATCAACGCATTTTTTATGGGTCGGCGAGATCGTTTGGATCTTGCGAATGCGTAGTCAGCAGTAAACTCGTTACCCAATGGCTCTGGCCCAAGATTCGCAAGGAGTGGATGCTTACGAAGATCTCCCTGCTGTAAAACAGTGACCGACCCAAAACGGCGCGGATCGCGAAATCGCAATTCTATTGTCGCTCCGCGTTGCTTGAGCCACCATGAGAGATGATCATGCGGGTCCAACGCATCGCCAGGATTCGCCATAAACAACCGGCCGCTCATCCCGAGGTGAATAATCATACCTCCGCCATTGACCATTGGTATCAGCAGATACTTGGCTCGGCGGCCCAAAGGTGCGACAACACCTCCAGCAAGATTGTGGAGAGCAGCGACACTTACCCGGCGACGAAGCTGACACTTGCGCACGATGATCCGTTCCAGCGTCGCACCCTCGAGCGGTCGCAGGCCACGGCGTACTGTCTCTACCTCGGGAAGCTCGGGCAACCTACAAGATCCAGTTACGCGAAAAGAGTGTGTTCGAGGAAGTTCGCCGTATACCGCACCGGAGCCCGTGACAGCATCAGGCTAATGTGGCCGTGCCTCACCCAGTGGACTTCAATACCCCAGCGGCGGCTTAACCGTTCCACTGAGCCCGGTGAAACCACCTGGTCGTAGTCGCCAGCAACAACCAACATCTTAGAGGGATCTATCTTGGTGTCGGAACGATTCGGCATCATCGAGGCAATCTCGGGAGCAGCGAAGTCGTCCTTTGAGACCCCACTTTGAATGACGGCCTCACGCAGAAACTCGACCAAGCCACTGTTGAAAAGCACTTCGTCAGGTTCAGCTACAGGTGCCCATAAGGCAACAGCGTCCCAATCGTCATCGAGCGTCGTGGTCAATGCCGCCACCAAGCCACCCAGACTCATCCCCCAGATCCCAACACGAGAAGTCCGGCCTCGAAGCCAGCGTGCGAGCAATCGCGCCTCGGCAACCCCCTGGCGCACCATGTCCAAGTTGCCCGAGAGGTTCGGCGAAAGTGCCCTCTGGCCCGAAATCTCTCCCGGTTCAGACCGCTGCATGTGGAATGGGAGAAACGGCATCCAGACCTCGATGCCTCTCCTCGCTGCATGGCGGGCCCACGATCGGTAGATCGGCAGCTGCGGGCGATCGATCAACCACCCGTGTAGCAAAATGAGGGCCGGGGAATGCTCTTTACCACCTGCCGCGAGTGTTTGGTCGAAATCGCTAGAAGAAGTCCTCGACCGCGGCACGAATCGTTCCGCGTACCAGGTTTTGTTGTTTCCGTCGGCCCCGGGCCAAGGCGACGACGTCTTCCAAAGCAGTTTGGATACCTGTTCAGGTTCAAACCCTCCAAGTATCTGAGGTGACGGATGAATCGCTTCTCCCAGTCCCTTCATGTGTTCAACCATCGAGGTCCCGCAGTGCGACGACATGCGTCCTGAAAGGCGGGCGCGTACAAACCACTCGTTAACACGATCCAGAACATGAGCCGTCAGATAAGGCATCGGTTTCCGGCCAAAGATGGGAAACAATGCTGAAAAGTTTTTACGTGTGAACATCTAAGCATGTCAGGTAACCGAGCCTATGGTTTCTGAGCTTGCCCGATCCCAAACCCAGTGGGACGGGTCAACGGCTCGCCTCACCACGAGGGTAGAAGATGGCATTGAACATCATCTTGTAAGTCAGGCGCGCTTGGGCACGGTACTCCGGGTAAAAACCAGCCATCACCATGCGGCCCTTGCCGCGTGGGATCTCCAGCATGGCCGCCTGATTAACCAGGTATTGCTCGCCCTGGATCCAGCCGCTCAAAAGGAGATCCTCGGAGGGGTAGAGGGCAACGACGTTCGAACCTGGCGTCTCGGGCGACCATGCATCGTCGTTGCGAAAGAAGATAGCCGCCTCTTCCGGAAGGCCGTATCCGAGGGGATTGTCCGTGTCTACGTCGACTCGAAGGATCGAACCTGGGATGTTGAACTCGGTTTGCGGTAACCCGCGGTTGACGGCTTCAACATCGACGTCCATGTACTCAGCCAGGAAGGTCCAAGCATTCGACCAGGTGAACAACACCCCTCCCTCTTCGACGAAATCCTGAATCGCCAGCACGCCGTCGTCACCTATGCCACCAGCGTATTCGGGAGGCACCGGCCCGCCACCACGGCCATCGGTGGCACCACGACCCTCAACCATCTGCCGCGGCGAACTACCGCCAGGTGGCAGGAATAGCACACTGTAGCGCTCCAGCACGCTGGATTCGATGTCGTCGTAGTGGAGGATGTCAAAGGGGATTTCGTAATGATCCAACGCCCAACGAAACCAGCCCTCTGGCATGCTCGGTGAATAGCTCTGGTAGATAGCAATACGAGGCTGTCCCACCAGCGCTAATGCTGCCTCGACAGGTTCGACTGCGGCGACAATCTCAATGCCGAAGCGCTTGGCTAATTCCTCCATCTCCCGGCCGGTCTCGAGAGTCCCGGGAACCGATCCTGAGCCCGGCACCACGAATGTACCCGCTGGCCAAGTACGGCCGGCTGCTTCGAAACTCTCGGTGGCACGCATTAGTCCCTCGTCCCAAATCTCTGCTGCCACCGAATAGCTGCGGTTTACACGCGCATCGAGAATGTATGTGGTCGGCGCCGTAACGTCCGTATCGTCGGCAACTCCAGTTACCACTGCACCTGTTGGCAACGAAATTTTCTCGACAGCAGCCAGATCAGCATCGAACGGCTCGTCAATGAAATCCACAGCTACGTTCATCAATAGCGGCAGCGTATGCGCTGTAACATCGTATGGTGGATCAAGCGGGCCGCCCTCATAGAGATAGATCTGTGGGTAGTCCTGGCGTTCGAGCAAGGTCTTAGCAAAGCGGCCAGCCGGCTGCGCGAAGAGCACGACGTGGCTGCCGGCCACGTATTTACGCCCGCCGGCGATGAAGTCGGCTGTCGACTTCTCTATCTCCACATCAGCCATTTCCAACACCTGGAACAGCTCGTGCGCCGTTGGCGGATCGACTTGCTCAAGGGGAAAAACAAAGGCAAACGGCGAACCTTCGGGCGGTTCAACCGACCGTTGCTGAGCAACGTACATCCCACGCCGTAGCTGTTCGCCGAGATCAGCGGCAGCGAGCATCGCTGCCACTGACGACTGATAGTGATAATCGACAACCTCTTTGAACGTCCAGGTGCCCCCCGGCCACGGCATGGGGAAGTTCCAGCGAGCGCGCTGATAGTCCTCGCCAATGAGCTCGGTGGGGATTTCTAAATCATCCGCGTAGCGGGAGGACGCCACCTCAGTAAGAATGCGCGAGCCGCCGTGATAGTGCGCGTAGGCACGCGCCGGCGTCCAGCTATCGTAGCGCTCCTTCCACTCCACCCCGAGGTAGCCCTTTGCGGTCAGGTGTTGGCCCATGAATGTACCGATGAGATTGTTCGATGCGATCAAGGCCGGGTCGACCCCAGGCTCCCAGGGATCCTCAAACGGCGGCACAAAGATACGGCTGCCATTCGATCCCATTTGGTGCTGATGGAGGGTGAACTGCGGATGGAACTCGTTCTGCATTTGGATGGAGAGCTGCGTCTCCACCTGGGAGAACATGTACCAGTCCCGGTTGTTGTCGTGGCCGGTGTACTTCTGATAGAGAAACGGTGGTGCGCTGTTCTCGTAGGGCGTGCCTCGATGCTCCGCGAGCCAGTCGTAGACCATCTCTTGGCCGTCAGGGTTGTGTACGGGTACGTGGATGAGTACTACCTCGTCAAGGATGCGCTGGGCCTCGTGATCGTTCCCCGAGGCAAGCCGGTGCGCCAGTAGGATGGCACCCTGCGACGCGCCCACCTCGGTCGAATGGATCTGATGGTTGGTGATTACGAAGGTCTTGCCATCGCGAATGATCCGCTGGGCCTCCTCATCCGACACGCCGCGCGGATCGTAGAGCTTGTCGTTCATCTCCATTAGCTCGTCGAGGCGGGCATGATTCTCGGGCGAAGTCACGATTGCGTAATAAAATGGACGCCCTTCCGTGCTCTCGCCGATGAAGTTGATCTTTACACGGTCGGTAAGCCTCTCGAGATTTTGGTAGTACTGGAGGATCTCGCCGTGCTTAATCAGAACCCCGGGATCACCAATCTCAACGCCGAAGTACTCCGCCGGCGTAGGTATCCCCATCTGACCACCGGCGGTCAAACCAGCGATGAAAAGGACAGCAGCGAAGGCAGATACGACAGCAACAACGATGACGCGCAAACGGCCCATAATCCGAATACCTCCCAAAGAACTCCAATCGACGCCAATTTCAGCTCATGTAACACTACCCGAACAGTACCGCCCCAGTACCGGAGCGGGACACAGACAACGCAGAATCCCGACTAATTTCACCTTATCGAAAGGACAATAATGAGCGAGCCTTTCTACACAGCTATCGCGACCGTTATGAAGGTTGATGGACTACACAGACGAGCCAATATCGCTGTCGGCCCAGCGCTCGACTTCGGTGTCCACGGCCCAGTTAAGGAGCACTATCGTCTCACGGAGGCACCCGACCTGCCCCTTCCAGTGGATTACATCGTTGCCGCCACCGGCGGCTGAATGCTCGGCACACTTAACGGCGCACTGGAGGTGCGTCAAGTATCGTTAGAGCCAAAACATGTCTCTGCTCAGGTGACGGGCATCAACGAAATCATCGGCAAAATCCCGACGTTGACCGAAATACACATCACCTATCAGCTATGCATTCCGGCCAATGCTCGTGAAACCGTCGACCGTGCACTCGAAACACACCAATCGAAGTGCCCAACCGCTCAGAGTCTAGGCAATTCGGTAAAGATCAGCTGGGAGGCGGAGATTTCGGAAATCTAATTAGACTGTCGTCACAGCTTGGGAAGGACGCTAGAACTTCTTACCCTACTTATAAGGGCTGCAACTCACTCACTGTTCCCGTACAATTCTTCATACTCCCTTTGACTGTTTTGTAGTTTCGCCTTCCGTGCGACTTCGGAGTGTTCTTGAAGTGACCTTCCCACCAAACAGCGGACAATGCGGCTAGGCCAAGTCTTCATCACACTCGCGGCCCTGAGTCTGGTGGCCGTGGCATTCCTATTTTTTCGCCCGCCTCAAGACGCCATCGTGGCGGAGCGCGCGGAAACCACGGTGCCCCGAGTGGTTGTCTCGGAAGTGGGGTTGCAACCGTTCGACCTATCGGTTGAGGTGGTCGGCCGTGTTTCACCCTGGCGGGAAGTGTCGCTGGCCTCCGAGGTTAGTGGCCGCGTCGAAGAAGTTCACGTTGATATTGGGGCACGGGTCGCGGCCGGAGATTTGCTTGCGAGTATCGAGGCCGACGACTACGAAATCGCGTTTCGGGAGGCTGAGGCTACCCAACTGCGGGCACAGGCTCGTTTCGAAGAGAGCGCAGCTGCACTTAATAGGACGGAGACGCTCCGAGCCCGTGGGGCGATCTCGGAGCGCGAGTATGAGGCCGCGCTGGCAACGAAGCGGGCTGCTGAAGCCGACCTAAGAAACGCCGAAGCTGGGCTCGAACGCGCCCAAGACAAACTCGACGACACCCAAATCGTGGCGCCTTTCACAGGTAGCATCGTCGAGCGTCACGTCGATCCCGGTGCCCTCGTGGCTGGCGACCGGGCCCTTCTCGTACTCGCTGATCTAGATAGGATCGCCGTTGAGGTAGGCCTCACCGAAGACGAAGTCTTCTTCGTTCGCAAGGCCACGAATGCATTCGTTCAAAGTACCAATCAGTCCGGGTTCGTCGCCAATGGCCATATCGATGGCATTACCGAACGTGCTGATCCATCAACGGGCACCTACCTGGTTCGAATCCAGGTCGACAACCGCGACGAACCACGCTTTCTCGGCGGGATGGTAGTGAATGTTGAGATTCCGCACACCCATCTCGAAGCCATCCCAACAGTTCCCGCCGCTGCTGTTTTGATGCCGGACCAGGATCCCCACGTTTTCATCATTCGTGACCGTTTGGCACTCCGTATCGATCTAGACATCATCACGTTCCAGAATGGTCGAGCAGGCGTCGTCCCGCGCGGTTCCACCGGCGGTGGGTCTTCGGAGAAGGACACCGTCCTGCAATTAGGTGACTCAGTCGTCGTCGTCGGGCAAACACAGCTGGTCTCCGGCAACGAGGTTCTAGTCACTAGTCAACAATGAAGAGTGTCGGCCGCTGGTCAGTAGATAACCGCGTCCCCGTCAACATCCTAATGGTGTTGTTGATCGTCGGCGGGGTATTTGCATTTAGTGGAACCCGCCGAGAGGTCTTCCCCATCTTTACCATGAAGATGGTCTCAGTAGTCACCCCGTACTTTGGGGTGTCACCGGCGGAGCTCGAACAGCTCGTCACTATCCCCATCGAGAACGCTGTCGCCGAAGTCTCCGATGTCAAGGAAATACGCTCGACAACCAGTGAAGGCCTATCGGTAGTCATCATTGAATTTGAAGAGTACATCGGCAACATCACGGTTGCAGCGCAGGATGTCGAATCCGCAATCAACCGCATCACCACGCTTCCGGACAACGCCGAAGAGACTGTCGTCCAAGAATTCGAGCTTAACTTTCCGATCATCGACGTCGCGGTTGCGGGAACAGCGCCCGAACGAGAACGTCGTGAGATCGCCAAGACGCTCAAGCGTCAGCTTGAACGAATCGACGGTGTCTCATCGGTGACAGCCACCGGCCTGCGTGAGCGGGAGATTTGGGTCGAGATCGATCCCAACCGGCTATACGGATTAAACGTCTCTCTTGACCTAGTGCTTGCCCGATTGCGACAACGGCTCGTCAACGTACCAGCTGGCTCCTTACAGACCGAGCGCGGAGAGGTTCTATTGCGCACCAGCGGAACTACTTCGGAAGCAAGCCGCGTTGAATCGGTAGCTGTCCGCATGGACGACGGTGGCCAATACATTCGCGTCGCGGACCTTGGCAGAGTAAGTGACACGTTCGAGGAAGCCGTAACCCTGGCACACGCCAACGGACAACAGGCCATTAACCTCCGTGTCATCAAACAAGAGAATGGTGACACCATCGGAATCGTCAACGATGTTCGCGCGATGGTCGCCGATATGACCAAATCGGTACCCGAGGAAATTAATTTCGTGCTGCTAAACGACAGCAGCGTTGATATCCGGAACCGGTTACGCGCAATGTACCAAAGCGGCATTTGGGGGCTGGCACTTGTGTTGCTAGTGCTCAACATGTTTCTTAACCCACGTGTCGCCGCGATGACCGCATTCGGCCTACCTTTGGCGATCTCGGGCGGACTAATCATGCTCTACCTGAGTGGCGGCTCATTGAACATTCTGTCGATGTTCGCGTTTATTCTCATACTGGGAATCCTGGTCGACGACGCAATTATTGTCGCTGAAAATGCCTATCGCTATATGCAGCGCGGCATAGAACCGGAAGAAGCGGCCGTTACAGGTACTCGGCAGGTCACCATACCGGTGGTTGCGGGAGTCTCCACCACCATCGCCGCTTTCACGCCACTACTTCTAACGGCGGGCGTCATGGGCCAATTTCTGAAAATCGTCCCTATTGTTGCGATTTCGTGTCTGCTGGCCTCGTTGATCGAATCACTTGTAATTTTACCGTCACACATCGCCGATTTCTGTCGGCCTGCTGCGGACGCCAAAGAGGCCCGTCGAAACCCCTTGTGGTTCCGGAAGACACGGCGACGGTACGGCTGGGTTCTCGGTAAAGCAGTTCGCTACCGTTACCTGACGTTCACGCTTACCATCGCCATGGCCATTGCTGCTGGTGCCATCGCCAGTCAAATGCGCTTCGTTTTCTTCGACGACAGTGATGCGTTGGAATTCACCATTGAAATCAAAGGGCCGCCGTCCAATTCTCTGGAGGACACAGAACGGCTCGTACGCCAGGTTGAAAGCGTCATCTTGGCGTTTCCCCCCAATGAAGTCGAAAGTGCAGTGGGTACTATCGGATACACGGAGCGGGCCGGCCAGGGCCGACGCGAGGACGGTCTCTACCTCGCCCAAATCAGGACCAAGATACCTGGCTCGGCAATTCGGACGCGGGCAGGGAATGACATCTTTCGTGAATTGCGCACAAAGATCCAGAACACTGTCGTTGGTGCCGAAAGTATCGAGTTAAGTAAGATCGTGGGCGGGCCACCAGTGGGCGATGCGATCTACGTCCAGATCCTCGGTGAAGACATCGATGTTTTACGTGAAATCAGTGCTGAGATTCAAGGTTACCTGCGCGGTGTAAATGGTGTCTACGACATCACCGATAGCTTCACTGCTGGCAAGGACGAGGTTCAGGTCCAGGTGGATGAAGCCCGTGCTTCTGTGTTCGGCTTGTCCGTAGATAGTATCGGCCAAACTATTCGCACTGCTACGGACGGAAACATCGTCGCTACTGTCCAGGAAGAAGATGAAAATATTGATGTCCGTGTGCGTTACTTGCCTGAGCATCGGCGCACAGCCGATGACATCGCCACGCTGCGGATCCCTACACCGACTGGGGACTTGGTGCCCTTCGGCAACGTCGCCACCCTGGTAACAAGTGCCGGGCTGGGACAGATCGATCGTAGTGATCGAGAGCGGGTGATCGCAGTGATCGCCGACGTTGATGCCGACATCGTCACGTCAATCGAAGCAAACACCATGATCGAGAATCAATTCGCCGATCTCAGCTCACGCTACCCCGGATACCACCTAGCCTTCGGCGGTGAAGCATCGGATACCACTGAGAGCCTAACGTCTTTATTTCAAGCATTCATCGTCGCGATTTTGGTGATGTATTCGATCCTCGGAGCCATCTTCAAGAGTTTCACACAACCACTCGTCGTCCTGTTCGCCATACCACTGAGTCTCATCGGAGTGGTGTTCGGCTTCTTCATAATAGGAAAGCCTTTAACCTTCATGGCATTGTTCGGTGTCATTGCCCTGGGAGGTATCGTTGTCAACGATTCCTTGCTACTGGTGCATTTCATTAACGAAATGCGGGCCAAGGGAATTAACCGGATTCAGGCCGTGGCTCTCAGTGCTAAACGGCGCTTTCGGCCCATCATGTTGACATCGCTTTCAACGATAGCTGGCGTGTTCCCACTTACGCTGGTAAGTGACCAACAATCAGCGTGGCTCTCGCCGATGGCCTACGCGATCGTATGGGGGCTGTCCTGCTCAACCTTCCTCATATTACTGCTGGTGCCGGCACTTTATCTGATCAACGACGACATCCAAAGAGGATTCAAACGCTTGCTCGGGGGCAAACAGAAGCACAGGGAAGAGGACAAACATGAGACCGTCCCTGCTCCCGCACTCTTCACCGAAACAAGCTAGCAGCCATCTCCTCTGAATACGAACAGGGCACCGACCACTAGCGCAGCACCGAAGAGCAGGTAGTAAAAACCCAGAAATTAATACCCGGAGCTCGAACCGGTTCAACCAACCCCAGGATTCGCGCGGCGTCCAGGTCCGCTGCTTTCTTCAGGCTCTTCGCCGCCCTTGTCTTCGGCTTCTTCAGGTGGTTCCCAGAAATCCGGTGAGCCTTGTGCTTCAGCTGCCATCTCGCCGTGGAACAGCGCCGCGTTGAAAAGGATCTTGAAGGTGGCGAACGTCTGACCACGCCACTGTGGCCGAAAACCAAGTAAGACTACATTCCCATCGCCGTGGCGTACGTTGACGCCTGCTGCGTATCCCTGCACGTGTTCTTCGCCAAGCATGTACCCAGAAACCAACGGTGAACCCTGCTCGGGGTATTTGGCAAACACTGCCCCTTCAAAACCATCTTCGACAGCAAAAACCGGGCCCCGGCCTACGAACATCTTGGAATCCGTCGACATACCGCTCATTAACGGATGGTAGGCATCGATCTCAAGCTCAAGGATCGAGCCCGACTGAGAGAACTCGGAGCGACCAACGTCTTCGACTACGTTGCGTACCGGCAGGTGAAACTCATCGATCGCGAACATGCTGCTGTTGTTGATGCACACTAAGGTGCCGCCTTGGCGTACGAACGCGTCCATGATACGGACACCCTCACGGCCAATGCCACCAGCATAGCGTCCCGGCACACTCCCAGGGGCCCGGCCTTCGACCAGCGTGCGCGCTCCAAAGTCAGCTAACACGATAATATCGAAACGCTCTCGCAGGTTACCCGCCTTGATGTCCCCCGGCCGGATGGTGACGGGATCGAAGCCGTACATCTCAACCACCCAACGAGTCCAACCCTCGTCGATGTTCCCACCCCATGGTTGGTATAGGCCAATGCGGGGGTTGCCAATATCGGCGCCACCGCTGCTGCTCCGCGTCGCTTGTAAAGCAAAGTCTTCAACCCACTGTTGAAGGGTGGCGTCGTCGATACCACTGATCAAGTAGCGGCCGCTGCTACCGCCTTCACCGTCACTGCCAGGCATTCCGGGTCGGAACTGTACCCGGCCACCAGCGGCGAGCGCAGCGGTGATGGCCCTGAAGGAGTTATTCTGCCCCGCATCAACAACCAACGCTTCTCCCGAACCGGTCATCCGGCCCGGCAGAGGTATGATCCCCGCAGCCATCTCATTCGTATCAAAGCCGACGCCCGGAGCACTGTCGAAGGGTGCAGCATCGATATCCGCGTCCCACGTCATCACTGTTCCTCCTACTGGCTGCATTGCCAACCGGGTTGATGCGTCAAGAGGAGTTACCGCTTCAATCACGTGTACACCCACCATGAACGGTAGTGTCCAACCAGCTACATCGTAGGGTTGGTCGGGTGGTCCTTCCGGGAATTCGCGCAAGTCTGGGTACTCTTGAATCGCGAATAGCTGCCGGACGTAGTTAGCAAATGGTTGGTCCATTGGGATAACCCAAGTACCAGCACCGTACTCGATGCCATTGTGCATTACCGTCGTAGTCAGCTGATGAACCTCGATACCGTTGTACGCTAAACGCCGAAGCATCTCCACAGCGGCTACTGGATCCTTCTGGTCTTGGGGCACAAAGAAAGCGTACGGCGGTTCGTCAGTGAACTGCTGAATAGTTTCGCGGCCAGCTTGGTAGCGATTGTAGAGCACGTCGTACTTATACTTAGCAGCGAAATCAAGCACGGAAAACGATGCCGTCAGCATGTACTCGACCGCATCCCGCAAACGCCACCAACCGCCCTTCCAAGGGCTCGCGTACAACGACTCGGGGCGCAGGTCACGTCGATTTGCCGGAAAATCATTGACCGTATACAAGCGCGGTGTCGCCCAACCAGCGGCCGCTGTTTCGGTAAGAAACGAAGCTACGTTGTGGAAGTTGTTAGCGTGGTCAAGGAAACCCGGATACCAGTTATCGAAGCCCGTTCCCATATGTGTAGCCCCGACTTGCCCACGCTCCTCAAGTGCCTGGGCCATCGACATTCCGAGCATGTTGACGGTACGCCACATTAGCGGGTGGACATAGGTCGAAATCGGCTCGGCAAACGGCGGGATCCAGATGCGGGTCGGAAACGGTGACGACTGGTGGTGGTTGTAGAGAATTTGTGGTTCCCACTTGCGCATGACCCGGGTCACAGTCCGCGACTCAATCATGTTGATCATGTAACCATCACGGTTGTTATCGTGGCCGATGTACTTCTGGTAGAGGCCCGGTGTGCCTGACGTTTCGTAGATCGTACCGAGGTTCTGCCGATACCAGTTGGCGACCATGTTCTGGCCATCAGGGTTGATCGAGAACCATAAAATCAGAATGACATTGTCCAGAATTGCAGCAATCTCGGGATCGTCATCGCCGGTCACCAGATCGTAGCCAAGCTGAATGGTGTGCTGAGCGTGGGCAACCTCGGTAGCATGCAAGCCCCCATCAATGTGAACGATCGACTTGCCCTCAATGGCAAGCTGTCGGGCCTCGTCATCGGTCAGGCCTTCGGGATGCGCAAGTCTCTGCGCAATCTCGCGGTAGCGCTCGATGTTTCTTAGGTTCTCAGCTGAGGAAATCAGTGCAATGTGCCAAGGCAGTCCAAAGCTTGTCTCACCGACTTCGAGAAGTTCTACGCGATCGCTAGCAGCGTCGAGCGCCTGAAAATACTTGAGAGACTCGTCATAAGTCGCCAGAAAAAAATCAGCGCCTACCGATTGCCCCAACACGGACTGCGGCGTTGGGATGCCAGATTGCGCCCGTTTCTCCGCTCCCTGAACAGACGGAACAGCGACGATAGTCAGGAAAAGGGCGCAAGCTAAGATTCTCAAGAACAACGTGTGCATAGGGGCCCTCGGTTCGAAGCTTCGATTCACAATTTGGGCGGCTCACGGCGAACGTTGCCATTACGCCAGAGGCTTCTAGAAACTCTACTCAGGTTCAATCGTCACTGCCGTACCATAGACGAGGACTTCTGCGACATTAGCCATCACGTATGCAGTCGCGAACTCGATGCCAATCACCGCATTGGCCCCCATCTGGCTAGCTTCCTCGACCATCCGATCGAGAGCCTGCTCCCGCGCCTCGGCGAGCATCTTGGTGTAGTCGGTGATCTCACCACCCACCATGGCACGCAAACCTGCCATGATATCTCGGCCAACATGCCGGGCACGCAATGTGTTGCCGCGCACCAGGCCGTGGGTTTCAACAATTCGGTGGCCAGCAATATTGCCGGGGGTCGTGGTAATCATCATCGTTGCACCTCTCGATAGCGTTCTGTGCGGTACTTGGTCAAACTCTCACGGCCGACGGAAACCAGTAGCACCACAAATCCAGCGAGCACCGCACCAATACCGAGCCTGTAGGCCATGTCCGGTATTGTCGAGTACATCGTAAACCCTCCGGTGCCATCTGGCCGGATCGTCGCCACAGCCGATTCTTCGGGATTAAGGAAGAATTCGTTGACCATTTCCCAGCCGGTGTAACCAATCAGCACAACCAGACCTGTCGCCAACAACAACCAGCCAGCCACGCGCTCCAAACGTCGGTAGCTGGAGTTCCCGGTGCTGTCGTCTCTTTGTTCATTAATCATTTTCTCGCCTCCCCATCTTTCGCCGGAGTCTAACTCTATATTTTATTGCCTTCCATGTGCCACTGTTCACAGTATCTAGATGCTTTCTTAAGTCTTATCGCTAAGAGCGTCCGCGAGCCACTGCACCGGGTGACGGCCAGCGCGACCGGTCCCATGAAGGACCTGCTGTCGACATGAGATCCCCGACAAGACAACGCCGTCGTCAGGATGCTCGCGCATGGCAGGAAACAGAACACGCTCGCCGATTGCCATCGAAACATCGTAGTGCTCCGCTTTGTAACCGAACGATCCCGCCATACCGCAGCAACCGGAATCAATCGGTTGGAGCTCGTAACCGGGCACCCAGCCAAGCATATCGAGTGTAGGGACCATGCCAACAGCCGCCTTCTGGTGGCAATGGCCGTGAACCATAAGGCGGCGGGGCGTTTCCTGTAACTCCAGACCCAACGGATGCTGTTCTACACCACCTTTATTACCATTAACTCGGCCGTCTTCTTCAGCAGCCTGCAGGAGGAATTCCTCGACTAGGAAAGATTTCTCTGCAACTCGCTTCGCATTCTCATTGCCCGGTAATAGATCGAGGTAATCTTCACGCAGCATCATGAGGCAAGAGGGCTCGCAACCAATTATGGGGACTCCCCGCTCCGCGAAGCCCGCCAGTTGTTCGACGTTGATCTGGGCATGCTGACGAGCCTTTGACGCGAGGCCATTTGAAAGCATCGGGCGCCCACAGCAAACTTTCGGCGCCAAAACGATCTTGTAGCCAGACGCCTCTAACACCTTGACCGCCGCCTGGCCTACGTCGGGGTAATTATGGTTCATGAAGGTGTCATGAAATAGCACAACTTCTCCTCGAACAGCATCCCCATTGATCGGCGATCGAGAGCGGAACCAAGATTCGAATGTTTGGCGCACGAACGGAGGTACCTGCCTGCGGCTCGAGATCCCGAGTGTTTGCTGGTTCAACCAACGCGCCGGGGCTGAGTTCGCCACCCAGTTGGAAACTGGCGCAAAACGCGAACCTAAACGGCTGGTTCTTGCTACGTTGCCAAAGAACTTCGCACGTCGCGGCGTCCCATGGGCATCGTAGTATTGCGCAAGGAACTCGTATTTAAGCTTTGCCATGTCGACGTTGCTCGGGCACTCAGTTTTGCAGCCCTTGCACTCCAGACAAAGGTCTAGAACACCGTACAGGTCGTGGCTGGTGAATTTCGCTGCTGGCAGATCACCGGAAATCACCGCGCGCAATGCATTGGCCCGCCCTCGTGTGCAATCCTTTTCCTGACGTGTCGCCTGATAAGAGGGGCACATCGTGCCCGCACCAAGTTTCCGACAAAAACCGTTGCCGTTGCACATTTCAATGTGCGCTGCCATTCCCCCTTCACGTGACCAGTCCAAGTAGCGCTCGGCAACGACTGTCTGATAATCAGCGCCGTAACGAAGGTTTGTATCGATCAGGTAGTCACTAGTGTCGGGAGGGTCTGCTGTCCCTTCGACTCGCTCGGCTAGCTGTGTGGACGCCTCCTTTGCGCTCCAAGGGGCACAGATGTTGCCCGGGTTGAGTCGACAATCCGGATCGAAAGCCGTCTTGATATTGCGGAAGGCACCGTAGATCTCTTCGCCGTAGAAACCCGGCAGATACTCGGTGCGGGTACGGCCGTCGCCATGCTCACCTGAGAGCGAGCCATCGAATTCAACCACCAGGTCACGGATATCTTCAGCGATCGATCGAAGCTTTTGGATATCGCCGGAGTCCTTGCAGTTAATTAGCGGTCGAAAGTGAAGGCAACCAACCGAGGCATGGCCATAGAAACCAGCCCAAGTATCGTGATCAGCGACCACCTGCTGCAGCCTTTGGACATATTCCGGTAGTCGATCAACATCAACAGCAGTGTCCTCAACGAAGGCTATTGGCTTGGCGTCACCCTGCACAGACATCAAGAGCGTCAGCCCTGACTTGCGAACCTCCCAAACGTCGCTTTGCTCCTCCGACGTCGTAGCGCAATGGAAGCCGTATCCGAGTCCCTCACGCTCCAGTTGCTGGCGCATTAACTTAACCTTGTCGAGTACCTCCCCACTATCTTGGCCGCTGTATTCAGTAATAAGTACAGCGGCCGGCTCACCTTGTACGAAACCACACAGCCGAGACAGTTCCGGATGATTACGCGCCTGGCGAATAACTAGATCATCCACCAATTCAACTGCGCTCGGACCAGTAGGCACAATCTGTCGAGCAGCTTCCATACAGACAACCAGGTCATCAAATTGCGATACCAGGAGAGCACGCGCTGCCGGTCGATGCACGAGACCCACCTTGGCTTCAAGGATGGTCGCCAGCGTCCCCTCCGAGCCGACAATTAGATGAGCCATATTCAACGGTTTGCCACGCAGGAAGTAATCGAGGCTGTAGCCGCATACGTGGCGCATAACCTTCGGATAACGAGCGCGGATCGCATCGCCGGAACGCTCAAGAACCGCTGCTAGTGTTCGATATATACGCCCCTCGATGCCATCAAGCTTCTGCTTCGCCTGCAACCCAGCAGCGTCGATCTCCCCAAACACTGTCTCGGTCCCATCGGCAAGTAGACAGCGAACCTCGTGAACATGGTCAATGGTCTTGCCGTAGACAATCGAGTGGGAACCTGCCGAGTTATTCCCCATCATGCCGCCAAGAGTGGCACGCGCCGAGGTCGCTGTGTCAGGCCCAAAATCTAGCCCCCACTGGGCTACGTGGCCGCGTAGGCTTTCTTGGACAACACCCGGCTGGACCCGAGCCCAGAGTTCTTCGGGGTTGACCTCAAGAATCTTGTTGATGCCTGCCGACAAGTCGAGAACCACCGCTTCGTTGACCGTCTGTCCCTCCAGGCTGGTGCCACCGCCCCGCGGAAGGAAAGGCAACCCATATCGCGCCGCGAATTCAACCGTTGCGCGAACATCATCGTCGTCGGCCGGTACAACCACTCCGAGTGGCGTCGACTGATAAATACTGGCGTCGGTGCTGTACAACGACCGGGTCATCTCATCGGTGGCTACGAGGCCGCGCACCTGACGACCAAGCTCATTCGAAAAATCATCGGTCCAAGGCATTCAATGAGTATAGCGTTCGCAGGAGCAAGGTGAGACTTTGCGCAACCGGGTGATATGTTCTAGTCACGATGATGCTTACTTTGCCGCGCTCGCCCCCTTACTGGCGGTGTTCGCCCTTCTGGTCCTCTGTCGGTGGCCAGCCACACGGGCGATGCCGTTGGCTTACGTTGTCGTCGTCGCGGCTGGGTACGCGGCGTGGGATATGGACCTGATCGTTGTCATGGCGGCATCCTTGAGAGGTGGGATGATCGCATTGACACTGTTGTGGATCATTCTCCCTGCATTAGCACTGCTATACACACTGAGGGAAACGGGTGGCATGGCGGTCATCCGGGCTGGCTTCTACGACATCTCGCCCGATGCTCGAGTGCAAGCCTTGATCGTCGCCTGGTTATTCGGTTCGTTCATGGAGGGCGCAGCAGGATTTGGCACTCCCGCCGCCATCGCGGGCCCATTGCTCGTCGCGCTGGGGTTTCCGCCGCTAGCAGCCTGCGCCTCGGCCCTAATTATCCAGAGCACACCTGTAACATTCGGCGCAGTTGGGACGCCGATAATCATCGGTATGGGAGAAGCACTCAACGTGCCTTCGGTGTTGGAGGTCGTAAATGCATCATCGGTAACCTACGATGCGTTCATCGTTGGTATCGGGGCGCGAGCCGCTACCGTCCATGCGATCTGTGGGTTACTGGTGCCCTTTATGCTGTTGGCCGTTCTCGGCCGTATGTTCGGGCGTGACCGCTCTGCCCGCACGGCGCTATCGATCTGGCCCTTCGCACTCTTTGCCGCGGTCGCCTTCGTTGTGCCGTACCTCGCGGTCGCCTGGCTGCTTGGACCAGAATTCCCGAGCCTTCTTGGCAGCCTTGTGGCGCTAGCGATCGTCGTACCAGCAGCTCGGCGGGGCTTCTTGCTCAGCGGAGAACCAGTGTGGACTTTTGCTCCAGTCGAGAACTGGGAACCGACGTGGACCAGTGCGGAAACAACCACCTCTAGAGAAACAAATGAGTCAAGGTCAAGCAGTGGGGAGCTTCCCGGCCCCGTCCATGGTGAGATCGGGCTCCTGCGAGCCTGGTCACCCTATATCGTGTTAGCCAGCATCCTTGTCATAACTAGGCTTTACGTCCTGCCGTTGCGCGGTTGGCTCCAATCGGTAGAACTAACCTGGGAGAGCATCCTTGGGACCTCGTTGTCCCAGGGGGTCCAGCCACTTTACCTTCCCGGTACGATCCTGGCGCTGGCAGCGTTGATGACCCCGTGGCTGCACAGAAAACCGATGGCAGCAACAGCCCGCGCTTGGGGGGACGCTGCCTCGACTCTTGCTAAACCAGCGATGGCGCTGTTGTTCGCGGTCGCGCTGGTAAGGGTGTTTATCGACTCTGGCCACAACGGGTCTGGGCTTGAAAGCATGCCCATTTACCTCGCAAACCAACTCGCCGCCGCCGTCGGTAATGCCTGGCCGTTTTTCGCGCCAGTTGTTGGCGCAATGGGGGCCTTCGTTGCAGGGAGCAATACGGTCAGCGACCTAATGTTCGGAGTCTTTCAGTTCAGCGTCGCCGCCGCAGCTGGATTGCCAGTCGTAATGGTTCTTGCCCTGCAAGCGGTGGGCGGTGCAGCCGGCAACATGATCACGGTGCACAATGTGGTGGCAGCGAGTGCAACCGTCGGCCTGGTTGGCAAGGAAGGCACCTTGATTCGCATCACGCTAATTCCGATGATCGTTTACCTGTTGGTCGCTGGGCTTCTCGGGATGCTGTTCGCCCAGGGGCTCATTCCGGAACCCTTCTGACACCCAGTGACCATAAGCAAGTAACCTGTCCGAACCGGTTTCATTGGCAAGGATGCCGCTGGCCACACAACCAGAACCCTGCTAGCTACACTCCAGTTGTTAGCTCTCCGGCGGCAACTCTCGGTCACCCTCGTCAATAATCTTGCGCATCTCGAGAACCATGTCTTCCATCTGGCTTTTATGTGCCTTCATAGCACGGCGCGAAAACCATGCCATCCACCCAGACACGCCGATCATGATCAAGGCAACGACGGCAAAAGATGCGAACCAACCAAGGTCGCTCATTCAGCCTAACCTGGCTACAAGCCGAAGCTCGAAATCCGCTAGATCGATTCTCAACACTTTGAATTAAGGGGTCGCTAGACCCTCTCCACTCAGAACCGAAGAGATGTCCGGTAAGACACTCTTGAGCGTTTCACGCGTGATCACTAGAGGTGGTGCGAATCGAATCACCTGCTCGTGGGTTTCCTTGGCAAGGATGCCCCGCTTAATCAATGCCTTGCAGAAAGGATTTGCTGGACCGGACTCATCAGATATCACCACACCAATGAGCAATCCCTTACCTCGAACTTCCACGACATGTGGGGAGTCTATAGCGCGCAGCTCGTTCATGAACCAGTCACCATTCTCCTCCGCTTTCTCCGCCAAGTTCTCATCGAGAATGACGTCCAGAGCGGTCATCGCAACTGCAGCACCAAGCGGGTTCCCGCCGAATGTCGAGCCGTGGTCGCCGGGGTTATAAACTTCCATGAACCCATCATCGGCACACACCGCAGACACCGGATAGACACCACCGCCAAGAGCCTTGCCGAGAATCAAAATGTCAGGACGGATCCTGTCCCAGTCGGAACAAAGCAATCTTCCAGTTCGGCCAAGGCCGGTTTGGATTTCATCAGCGATGAACGGAACGTTGTTGTCAGCGCACAGTTGGGCTGCCTCCGAAAGGTAGCCGTCGGGTGGCACAATGACACCACCTTCCCCCTGGATCGGCTCTACGAGAAAACCAACGGAGTTGTCGTTGATAGCCGCCTCAAGTGCGGACAGGTCACCATACCTAACCACCTTGAATCCAGGCGTAAACGGGCCAAAGCCGTCCTTGTATTGTTCTTCTGTAGAGAAGCCAACGATTGTCGTCGTACGGCCGTGGAAATTGTCCGAGCAGACGATAACCTCAGCTGCATTTTCTGTGACGCCTTTTACTTTGTATCCCCACTTGCGCACCGTCTTGATAGCAGTCTCGACCGCCTCAGCCCCTGTGTTCATCGGCAAAGCCTTGTCATAGCCAACAAGGTTACAGAGCTTCTCGAGAAACGGTCCCATCTGGTCGTTCTGAAAAGCACGCGATGTGAGCGTGCAGCGACCAGCCTGCTGCCTCATGGTCTCGACAATTCGCGGATGACAATGTCCTTGGTTGGTCGCCGAGTAAGCCGACAAGCAGTCAAGATACTTGTTGCCCTCGACATCCCATACCCAGGTACCCTCAGCACGGCTGATAACCACGGGCAGCGGTGCATAATTGGTGGCACTCCAGAGATCCGCCTGCTGAAGAAAGTCTTCACTTGAGGTTGCACAGTTTAGAGCTGTATCTGACATTGGTATCTATCTGTAGTTAGAAGGAGTGAAACATTCGACCAATGGTCATCTGAGGAGATTGTACCCGGAAGATCGTCGATCGCCCAATGCTGCTCGTTTGCCAGCATGGTCTCTAATAGCAACGATGCTTGCCGCTCTCAGTAAGGTAGACGCGATGCCTGCACCACCGGGCCGTTGTCCCAGTCCTGGGCGCTCGAGACGTTAGGCATGTTCCAAGCGTTACCGTTCCAGCCGTAAAATCCTTCCATCCGGAAGGCCCAGAAGCCGGAGGTGGAGTCGCTGACCACGATCAGACCGTCGGCATTGCGGATGTCGACGCCCCAAACGCCACCGTACTGAAAGCCGCGAGTAGCGTACGGCGTCTCGGGCCCGTACAGCATCGGTCCCTCACGGGTAATGTAGTAGGCCTGTGTGTAGGGATCGGTCGGGTCCATGATGTTGACGATCTGCAGGCCATCGTCCTGGCCCGAAATAAACGCGTAGGGCCAGCGAATCTCGTGGTTGTGGGTGGCACCGTCGACCTTCGCCATCCAGGCACCGATGCCGGAGCCCGTGATGGCGCGCTGGCCATCTTCTACCCCGGGGCGCAGGTCAAACGCCCGGATGGGAGCATGTTGATAGGTGGGCTCAGAGATCCCGAGGGCGAACTTGCCATCGGGGGTCGGGGTGAAGGTATGACCGTCGCGGACGCCGGGTATGTTAATCACGGAAGTTAACAGCTCCGGGTCCTCCACGGTGGTGATGTTAAAAACGTGGTAGCCGCCAGTGCCGGCACCGTAGAAACGATCTTGATCCGAATCCGGATGGTAGCCGACGTACATGTCGTGCCACTGTCGGGTGCGCCGATCCTCCGGAGACGGTACCGGGATACGGGCGACGGGCTCGGTGTTGCCATCGGCCACCAGTGCCAGGTCGTAGACGTAAATATCCTCGGACATCGTCGCGGCAAACAGCAGTGCGCGGCCGTCGGTGTGCTTGTAGGTGTATATGTTGTGGAAGCCGCCGGGATGATCAGGCACCCGCAAATCGGCGACCTCTCGGACAGTAGACGGATCCGGCAAGCCGGTAACGTCGAAGACCTTCGCCCCAAGGTCGGCATCGGGGCCACCCTGGGCGAACTGGAACGAGAGCACGAGGTAATAACGGTTACCCACTTTCGCGTAGCGCGGGTCGAGCCCACCGCTGCCCACGTGAAGGTCAGGATTGCCGATGGTCCAGCGGTAGAGAATCCGGGGCCGTGCCGGGTCCTCGATGCTAAGGGCGTAGAAGCCAGATTCGCCGAAGCGCTGGGCGATGTACACGAAGGGCCGGGCTATCTCCTGTTCGACGTCGATGTCCGCGTGGCTAAAGCGCTCACCCGGCAGAGGCACGTGGGAGATCACCTCGATGTTGTCGGTGCCCGGCTTGCCCAATGGGTGGCCGGTCTCAGGCTGGCAACGCAGCAGCTCGCAGTTGGTCTGAGCGTGGGCCGCAGGAACCACCAGTACCAGGGTGATGATGGCCGCGGCGAAGGTCACGGAGAGCCGTGTTTCAATTGAAAGTCTCATGGGTTGGTTTCCTGTGTTGGAGAAAACATCCAAACGACGATGGTATGCTTAGAACAACATAGTTGAAACGGAAACTTTATCGTTTCGGGAAGTTGAATGGGAAACTTGTAGCAACGGTAACAAGCCAGAAATTCAACACCTAGGGTTGACGGGCGCCGCTCATTTCGTATCCAATAAGCGTTGATTTTGTCATATCGTCGATTCAGGTAGACAATGGGCGCGCCGAGGCGTAGCTGCCATTTAGGCACGCTCTCCGAAATAAGTCGTAAGGAGAATTCGAAGGATGCACACCCGAAATCGTTTGGTCTGGTCTTTAGCGCTGACTACCATTATTGCGCTGGGCGTCGCCTGTGGGGGCGGGGCAGAAGAACCCGCCGCAAACACCCCTGACACCAACGAAGCCGCTGCAGTCTCAGAAACCTCTCCTGAGCCAGAGCCCATGCTGGAAGCTGAGCAGCCCGCCGCGCCCGCAGAGCCACAGCTTGAGGGTGCGATCGTTGAAATTGGGGAAGCTCACGACATGGCATGGATAACAGCGGCGTCGCGAGAGGTGCCCGGCGAATACTATTGGGTGGTGCAGCTTCGCAATGACACAACTCAAACGCTAGACATTACGGTCACGTTCGAGTTCCTCGACGAAAACGGGGGCGTGGTCAAAACCGATCGCTCAACCGAACGCATTTCACCCGCCGCCGCCGGAACCTTTCGTGTGGAAGGTCAAATGAATCGGGACGATTCACGGTCGGTTGATGGATACACCTACACCTGGGCCTGGGACATCGTTACTAGCTAGATCGCTCTTGAAGCTCAGATATTTGTTGTAGCCAAGAGACTCGGGCAGGTGATTACATCAGAGACAGCCATCCAGTAAACGCTTAGGGCCAGATATTTTCCAGGCTGTTCCCATCAGGCACTGATATACCCGCGTCCCGCAACGCATCCTCGACCATTCCGAGTAAGAGTTCCACTTCGCTTCGCTCGATCGAGCGGCCCATGTGTCCGATCCGAAAAATTTGTCCCGCAAGGTCCGCAAGGCCCCCAGATATAAAGATCGCACGCTCCATCAGAAAGCGTTGCATGTCTGCAGCCGGCAACTCCGGATGCGCGTAAGCCGTAGTCGTCACCGGGGAGGCAATATCGTCGGCGGTAAACATCTTGAAACCCAGCCGACCGAGACCACTACGCACCGCAGTTGCCGCCTCCGCAGTGCGGCGGATACGCACATCCAAGCCCTCCGCAAGTATCTGTTCAAGGCTCGTGGTGGCCGCCTCGATAATGTTCGAGGGAACGGTGCTTGGGAACGGATGCCAGCCAGCCCATTCCTGACGATAGCTGCGCCAGGTACGCAAATCGAGGTACCAACTACGACTGGAGGGATTGGCATCAATTGCCTCCCAGGCCGCTGGACTCACCGAAACAGCCGAAATTCCGGGCGGCGCTGCGAGGCATTTATTGGTGACGCTTACACACAAATCAATGTCCCAAGCATCAACCGGTAAGTCGACTCCACCCAACGAAGCAACCGCATCTACAATCGTCAGCGCCCCGTGCTTTTTCGCTGCCCTTGCAACCGGCGCCATTGGGTTAAGGACCCCTGTTGAGGTTTCGTGGTGTACCCAAGCAACGGCTTGGTAAGGCACTTCGGCCGTCTCAAGATGGCGTCGAACGACTTCAGGGTCAATTGCCTGATCAAGAGGAAATTCCACGAAGTCGACATCGGCCCGATGGGCACGGCACATGTCGGCCATCCGGCAACCAAACCATCCACCTCCGGGTACAAGGACTCGGGCACCATCTGGGAGAGCACTGGAGAGAGATGCATCGAGGGCTGCTGTTCCCGGGCCGATTATCAAGAACAGGTCATTTTCAGTCTGGAATACGGCCTTGAACAGATCGATGCAATGGTTGTAAACGGTAATGAAGCGCTCCCCATAGTGGGGAACCACGGGTCGGCCTGTGGCCTCGATGACCTCCGGAGTGCTGCCCGTCGGGCCCGGGGTGAAAAGATGTAAATCAGGCCTGTCGCTCAAACCCAAGCTCCTTTCTCGCCAGTAAAAGCTGACGATATAAGTACATCGATTGTATAGCGTCCGGCTAAGGCTTGCGGTAAACGTTCGCGATGTGGCGACCGCAAGTCAGAGGTCAATTTTCTTGATTCGATGATTCTTAGGGATTAACGATGTCACAACTTCTCCACCATGCCACTCGGCGCAACCTATGCCGACGCCATGATAACGGGCGGCAATAAAACCGCGAGGTAGCACTTCGCGTCGTACGTCGTCTTTGCCCAGGAGGACATCCTCTCCCGAGAGGAACTTCACGGTCTCATCACGATCCAAATCAATGACGCTTGCCCGAGCGCTTCCTCCAAATGCAACGATTCCCGCCGAAGTCGGTTTCCAGAATCGCCCACCAATGCGCAACAGGTGGATACCAACAGCATCCGTGCGTGTACTCCTGAGGTTAGCGATTCGCGCCGTCCCCACCCAGATCTTGGCACGCCCGCGTTGATAGAAGCGCATTCTCACAAAAGGATCCTTCTCTGGGTCAAAGCGATCACGCCACCATCGAGCATAGGGCTCACCGTCGATCTCAACGAACGGCATGTGCCTCAATTTGCCGCGTCCTTCTGGACCAGCGCGACGGTGAAACCACCAGTGTCATTAGAATGCGGCCAGAACCTCAACAAGTTCGCACAATCCGATCGCAGTTCCCTTCCAAGCCATGTGGTGACTCCAGGAGAGGCGGTCAAGCCGGAGACATGGATCGGCTGAATGTGAGCATCATCTCCCAGGCTGTAATCTAGAACCATCTCGTTTTCCTCCGGCGCAAACGTACAGGTCGCGTAGACGAGTCGGCCGCCAGGCGACAGCATCTTCCAGGCACGTCCCAACAAAGTTGCCTGCAGACCGGAACGCCCAGTTAGAAACGCCCCCTGCGGCTCGTAGTCTGCCCCAATATTCCGACGGATATTACCTTCGCACGAACAGGGAACATCGAGCAGGATTGCGTCAAAAGGACCGTCATCTAGCGGATATTTCGTTCCATCATGTCCCGTCATCGCCACATTGAGTAAACCGAGACGTTCGCAATTGCTGCGCAATGCCCTCAGCCTATCGATGCGGACATCGTTAGCAACGACAGTGCCTTCTGAAGCCATAGCGACAGCAATTTGGGCCGTCTTGCCTCCCGGTGCGGCACACAGATCGAGAATCAGCTCCCCTGGACGGGCTGCTAGAACCACGCTAGGGATCAACGAAACCTCCTCCTGAACGTGGTAGATGCCAAGCAAGTGTTCAAGCGTACGCCCGGGCTTGAGAAAACTGGGGAATCTGTAAGCTCCCGGATACCAACTTACTTCCTCGTATTCGTAACCGCGGGTTCTTAGCCGTGCCACCAGCAAACTTCCACCCGTCTGATCTTCCTCTATCGAGAAAGGTAGGCCATCAGCGTAATTGAGGCGCTCAAGCACCTTGCGGCGAAGCGGGTTCGCCCAAATCACTACGGGGAGAGGCCGCTTACAAGCGTCCACGAAAGCGTCCCAGTCGTCGATCAAGTCAACGTAATGACGGAAGTTTTCAATGTTGAAAGCCATGGAATAAATGTCAACTTAGCGAACGAGGCGATTCATATATGTGAAACATAATGTGAAATTGGGAACAGTTTGCGGTTTAATCAGAGCTTCAATACGTCTCGCCAGCCTCGAAGGCTCGCGCTGGAAACCTGGTGAGGTTTTCAGTCGAAACGAAAACCTTATGCAAAGAACTTTCTCAACGTATACCAACGACCTCTCCCTGAACATCAACCACGGTCCCTCCACAGGATTAGTGCGCTTAATCGGGCTCGTCTGCTTGTCTTCTGTGCTAATGCTCTCGCTGGCAACATCGGCAGTTAAAGGAGCCGAGGTTTCGCCAACACAAGAAGAAGAAGACGGGCTACCTCAATCACAACTGGTCGTGCTCCGCGAAGCCTTCCAGTTGGTCAACACCGTCGGGAACGAGGTGTGGCCCGGATGGACACGCAGCCCGATGACCGTGGTTATCATCGAAGACGATTACGAATACCTCCTGAACGCACCACGTAACTGGAAGGAGTCTGGCGGCTTCGAACGCACAGAACAGACTTTTCTTCGTCAGCCAATCTATCACCGTAGCCGCACTTTGCCGCAAGCCTTGCGGGCCGCTTTCCCCGTGGCTGGGCTTCCGGCGGCCGTGGTTGGCGCCTGGAACCCATCCGAAGAGAGCCCCAACGAGTGGGCCGTGACTCTGGCTCACGAATGGTTTCACGTCCTACAGATGGCGCGGGAGGAGGAAGCAAAAGTGGCTGATTTGGAGCTCGGCCAAGGTGTCTACCCGTCCCTGCAGCTTGATTATCCGTTTGCCTACGGTGATCGTGACGTCGGTTACGCTATCCATTTGCTCGGTTCGTCGTTGTACGACTTCTGGAGCCGATCACGGACCTTGCCACGTGCCGTGCAACGCACGTTCGTCGCCGAGACATCCTGGGCGGCTTTGCAAAACCTTAAAACCATCATCTCGTTGAAGTACGGAGACGACGCTTACAACTACTTTCGCTACCAAACATGGAAAGAGGGTGTCGCTAGGTACACCCAGGTACACGTTTCCTTGCTAGCAGCGGATTTCGAGGACAATGGCCGCTTCTACCAACAACCGGGATTGGCTGCCCTTCAGGGCAATATGAGCTACGGGCGACTGTGGGAAGAGGTAACCCGAACCAACTACTGGCTCATAAGAACTGCTTCGGGTATCGAAGGCGGGAACCCAATTAGCTTTTACGGTATCGGTCACGGACTTGCAGAACTCCTCGACGCGCTCAACCCGAGTTGGAAAGAGCATTACTTTGACAAGGGAGTCTGGCTAGACACACTGATCGAAGAGGTGATGGACCCCAAGGCAGTTGCAGCCCGTTGAGTTCGATCGAGAAACTCGCAACACCGGCCCTGCTTCTGGACCTGGACGTCCTAGAGCGAAATCTTTCCCGTATGGCGGAGAGAGCCAATGCGCTCGGGGTCCGTCTCAGACCACATGCCAAGACCCACAAATGTTTGCAGGTCGCTGATCTACAGCGAAAAAATGGAGCAGCAGGGATAACGGTCTCGACACTATGGGAGGCGCAGGCCTTCGCCGACCACGGTTTCGATGACATCACGTGGGCCTTCCCTATCATCTTGAGCCGAGTTGACGAGGCGTTAGGTCTCGCCAGTCGAATCAAACTTGGTCTGGTTATTGACTCCCGTGCAGCCCTTAAGGCGTTGGTGGCGCAGCACAACAATTCTAAAAGCCTTAGCGTGTGGCTGAAGATCGACTGCGGTTATCACCGAGCCGGCATGGCGCCTGATTCCGAAGATCTCATTTGTTTGGCAAGCGACGTCGCTGCAACAGCGGGCATAGAATTCGCTGGCATATTGACGCATTCAGGCCATGCGTACCACGCTACCGACCAGAACGCGATGCGCCTCGTGGCTGAGCAAGAACGCAGTGTGATGGTCGACGTCGCCTCTCGAATCCGTGCCGTGAACGTGGATGTTCCAGATGTGAGTGTCGGATCAACACCGGCGATGTCAGTGGTCGAAACACTCGACGGCGTCAGTGAGGCGCGTCCAGGCAACTACGCCTTTTATGACCACGCTCAGTGCGTTCTCGGATCCTGTGAAACCTCAGATGTTGCTGTGTCAGTGCTCACCAGTGTCGTCTCAAAAATGCCCGAGCACAGCGTTGTCGATGCGGGGGCACTTGCTATGTCAGTGGATTCCGGACTAGGACATGGAACGGGCATGGGTCCGATCTACGACGAAGAGCGACCAGGCTATCTCCACCAAGATCTGCAGCTAATTTCTTTAAGCCAGGAACACGGCATCGTAAACCAACCAATGACAATCGGCACTCGCCTGCGCGTCATGCCTAACCATTCCTGTCTAACGGTCGCTTGTTTCGACGAATACCATGTAGTGCGTGGTGATACTGTGGTTGATCGCTGGAAAATTTGGCGGGGCCGTTAACACCGAATGGCAAACTAGGTGACGCTCCGAGCATACTCTGGATCTTCCCGAGTATTCACCGGCTTCTCGCAGGTACCAAGCTCGTGACAACCACGCAAAATGCTCCAAAGGCCCAAACTCCGCGACCCAGAGCTGTGGGCATGCTCGACGAACCTTCGATAAGCCGCCAATGGGTTGCCCGCCGGCTCCAGCGGGCCTTATCCATAGAACGCTGGTGTGGGTCACTTCGCGAGGGGTTCGCTCGAAAGCCTGACAGGCTAGGACAAATCTTGCGCACACACAGTTGTAATGCAGAGTCTCGTGCTCTCAGCCTCGAGTCCATGATTCGCGCGACAGGCAGCGAACCTTACGGCTCTTGGGGTTTAGGCTTCAAGTCAGCTGCACGTTTGGGCGGATCGATCCTCGCTCATCTAAGCCTGAGGTTGAAGTATGAAACGGCTGAGCTCGTCGCGAAACACACACTTTCGGAGTATGTAAGTCTAGTGGCATTCTTGGAGGATGCCCCGGGTATCGATAGGGCTTTACCGGACGCAATCGAACCAATGCAAGTGCAGACACTGTATGAGCTTGAAGAGTTAAACAAAATAAAGCTGGAAATATGAATATTCATATTTCACAAAACATAAAAACTGAGCTGTCGCTGTCTAATGCGGTTATGAAACGCTTAGTATTAGGGGGTTATGGACTTCAGCAAAGATAAAAGCCGCAGTCGCCAGGCGAGGAACGCCACCTTCCAAAACAACTTGCCAAGCCTTGCTGGAAGCGAACCTCGTACCATGCGGCTTGATGAGCACAGGGGCGGGGTTATATTGCTTTCCGGTGGCCTCGACTCAGCGACTGTGCTGGCCATCGCCATAGCTCAAGGACTCGACTGTTATGCCCTAACAATCGACTACGGACAACGCCACCACGCCGAGCTCGCTGCTGCTCGTCGCACGGCTCTCGACCTCGGCGCCACCGCACATCGTGTTATCGAGGTCGACTTGCGGTCGTTCGGCGGTTCCGCTCTCACCGATTCAATTCCGGTGCCCCGCATGGTACCGGCCAGCGAAATTGGAGCCAGTATTCCGGCTACATACGTGCCAGCGCGAAACACCATTTTACTTTCACTAGCGCTCGCATGGGCCGAAGTCTTAGAAATCAATGACATTTATATCGGCGCCAACGCTCGTGACTATAGCGGGTACCCTGACTGTCGCCCTGAATACCTTGTGGCATTCGAAAAACTCGCCAACTTAGCCACCAAGGCATCAATCGAAGGATCTTGTAATTTCCGTATACATGCCCCAATCATTAACTTGACGAAGGCCGAAACAATCGGCAAGGGCATGGAGCTGGGGGTAAACTTCGGCCTTACGCACTCATGTTACGATCCGGCCCCTGACGGACGCGCCTGCGGAACCTGTGAGGCTTGCATCCTTCGGCGTCAGGGTTTTCAGGAAGCTGGAATAGATGACCCTACCGAGTATGCAGGCGACGAATAGCACCTAGGCCATACAAGCATGACCACCATCGCGACCCAGCCCGTTGACGAGATTTCATTGGCAATCACGGAGATCTTCGTCTCGATTCAAGGCGAATCAACTCGCGCCGGTTTGCCCTGCGTGTTCGTCCGTACCACAGGATGTCCCCTCCGATGCCGTTGGTGCGACACTGAATATGCATTTTACGAAGGCACCCACTGGCATCTCACGGACCTGGTCAATGAAGCCTGCCAGTACGGAATTGATCTGGTTGAAATCACCGGAGGGGAGCCTCTGGCTCAACCTGGAACACCGGCGTTGGCGAACGCATTGCTACAGCGCGGCAAGACTGTTCTTGTCGAAACCTCCGGCTCGTTCGACATATCCACCTTGCCTAGAGGTGCGCATGCGATCATGGACCTGAAGTGCCCATCTTCGGGTGAGCTTAACCAGAACGACCTCAGCAACCTCGATCGACTGCGGCCCGGTGACGAGGTCAAGTTCGTGATCGGAACCCAAGAAGACTACGATTGGGCGGCGGGAATGGTGCGTGAGCACGATCTTGCTGACCGATGTCCAGTGCTGTTCTCGCCGGTTTGGAATGATCTGCAATTTGAGAAGCTAGCTCAATGGATCCTGGCTGACGAATTGCCCGTCCGGATGCAGCTTCAGCTCCATAAGATTCTATGGCCCAACGTCGAACGCGGTGTCTGAGCCTGGAAAACTCGAGAGTTCGCCGATGAAGCCGAGAGACCCTTCACCCCATCTGGAGCTCGTTACAAGCTTCACGTTCGAGGCTTCTCACCTGTTGCCGTATGCACCAGCGTCCAGTAAGTGTCGTCGGTTACACGGTCATTCGTGGAAAGTCGAGGTCCATGTCACCGGCGCCGTTGATTGCGAAACCGGCTGGGTAATGGATTATGACGAAATTAATGTAGCTTGCGCTCCAGTCTGTGACTCCCTGGACCACAGAAACCTGAACGATATCGACGGCCTGGAAAACCCCACCAGCGAGATGATCGCAGTGTGGATTTGGGAACGGCTAGTTGCGGAGATCCCCCAACTAACACGCATCGTCGTGCACGAGACATGTACCGCACGATGTGCCTATTCGGGGCACAGAGCATGAGTAGTGATGAAAAAATCGACCTGCGAAACACCGAACCGACCACCTCTGGAGGTTACGGTGAAGAACAAGCGAACGCAGGAATTAACGAGCAACTCCCCGAACTCGTTACCTTTCCGAACAAGTTTGACGACTACACCATCACGATTGAGAATCCCGAGTACACCTCAATCTGCCCCAAAACTGGGCTTCCTGACTACGGGACCGTAACCATCCGCTACGCGCCCAACACCCGCTGCCTCGAGCTCAAGGCACTGAAGCTGTACTTCCTTGCCTATCGGAACCTTGGAATTTTCTACGAGAACGCAGTGAACCGAATCCTGCGGGATATCGTTGCCGCCTGTGACCCTCACTGGGCTGAAGTTGAAGGAGTTTTTACGCCCAGAGGCGGGCTAAGTACAACCATCACAGCACGAAGCAAAGTCTAATCCCCAGCTTTGCCTTCCTTGTCTTTAACTACCGCTGACAGAACCACGCTTATCAAAGTTTTACTATGACCTTGATTAGCGCTTGAGGATTCGCTCACCGATTGCCGGTAGAGCGGACAGTGCCGTCTCCCCCACTGCCTGGAAACCCACGGGACCGAGTTTGTCTATCGTGTCAAACGGTGAGTGCCAGTTGCGATGCCCTGGACCGTAGTTGAAATCAATCAGGTCGATCGCTGCGACACCGCGTCTGATGAACGGTAAGTGGTCGTCTTCCATGAAATGCGGGAAGCCGTCGTTAAAGACATCATCGTGACCAATGTTAGCTGCCGTCTCCCAAACGATGTCGTTCAGCCAACCCGTACTGTTACCGTCCTTAGGAAACGAAAGATCAGCATCGCCAATCATGTCAAAAAGGATCATCGCGCCGATCTGGTCAAGCTCCCCCGCCGCCTGCATACGCTCGGCCATGTACTTGCTGCCATAGCGACCATCGGTATCATTCCATTCGACAAAGGCCTCCTCACCATCAAGAAAGACCAACCAGACAGGCCAGGGTGGCTTGTTTTCGGAAAGGACGCGCCCGATCTCGAGGAGAATCCCCGTACTTGAACCGGCGTCGTTGGCGCCAACGAACTCGAATCGCTCAAAATATTTGGTGTCGTAATGCCCGGCTAGCATGATCGCGGGACCGTCTGGAACACCATCAGCGGCAGGGACCACAACGGCTAAGTTGGCCATCTGGACTGGCCCTAATGGCGTCCTAGCAGTGAATTCCTCCCTGGTCACAGTGTAACCGAACCCTTGCAGCGTCCTCTCGATGTACAAACGAGTCTGTTCGATCGCATCGCTACCCGAGACCCGAGGTCCAAAAGCAACTACTTCGGCCGTATACGCGAGGGCACGTTCTCCACTAAATGCATTGGCAGCTGCCGTTCTGCCACTTTGTACTGAGTTTGCCGAAGTCGTAAGAACCCCTATGACGACGACAGCCACCATCGTGCCGAAAACAATGCTGCCTGTTGAGAAGATGCGAGGACGCTGGGACATTATGGAATTCTCCTCAGGCTGCTTGTCAGTGAGCACGCCCGTGTTGAGTTTCAAACGGATATCCTTGGAGACATGATCAAGTTTGAACAACAAAAGGGGTCAAACGCAACCTCGGAGCCCCCGTTCATCGTCGCCGGCTGGCGTGGAAATCGCCATTTTCAGACGATTTGGCCGAATCGTATCAAACGTGACCCGACCTCCGCGCAGCTATCAAGCTGGTCCAAATCCGCCATTATCAAGTCTGAAGATGGTGATTCACTGCGCGTCCGCTGGTCGCAGCACCATGATGACCCAAGCAACCACGATAGTCGAACCAGTAGCGACAGCGGGCACCATAATGCGGCTCGCACCACAACGCAGCACAACCCAAGACCCGTGCTAATCGTGCTACATGGGCTCGCAGGCTCCGCCGATGCTGACAATGTCATAGCGACCGCAGCTAAGGGTTATGCGCTTGGGTTCGACATTGTTCGCGTCGATCTACGTAACACCCAGGCCAACGACACCCCCAGCCTAGGAGTCGGCCATGCAGGACGGAGCGAAGATCTCAGAGCTACGATAAGGCACATCGAGGAACAAGTACCTGGAGCACCAATCACAGTGATCGCTTTCTCGATGGGCGGCAACATCACCTTGAAAGCTCTGGGAGAGTACGGTCAGATGCCTCCCAAGGATCTTCGTGCTGCAGCTACAATCTCGGTTCCGATCGACCTAGGTCGTGCTTGTACCGCGATCGACGAGCGTCGTGAAAATTGGATCTACCGCAGGTATTTCCTGAAACGGTTAAAAAATCGCTATCTCAATGCTCGACAACAACGACCGGATTTGTTCCATGCCATCGATGTCAAAAACATCCAAGGCATTAGGGATTGGGACAACGCTGTGGTTGCTCCCCTTGGCGGTTTCACTGATGCCGAGAATTACTACACGATCAACAGTTCGCTAAAAGTCCTTGGGAACATCCAGGTCCCAACGCTACTAGTACAAGCCCAAGATGATCCGTTCATCCCGTTTGAGTCGTTTCAAACTCCCGCCGTACTGGGTAACAACTTTGTTTATTTGTTGGCACCAAGACAGGGTGGACACGTCGGCTTCTACACTACGATGAAACTCGACGGCGAGCCCGATCGCTACTGGGCCGAGAATCGAGCTTTGGCCTTCTGTGCCAAGTCAGTCGATTTGTGTTGGAACAACGGTAGTGGGTCGCTTCCTGCCGTGGCACCTACTGTTAATTAATGTAGCAGGACGCCAACCAACACTGCGCCCTGCTGCGCAGCCCGTCCTGTTCAACATGACAAAAAAGATCGTCGCATCGAGAATAGTGCAGCCAGCCCAAAGCAACGCGGCAGTTTTGTCAGGCTATTCTTCTTCCTGAGCCTCCGCCGCAATCTCGAGGAGATCGCTGTAGGAACGGTCGCCGCCATCACCTTCCGAAACCGGCAATCCACAGTCAACCCAACCGGGCTGAACAATGGCACCGGTAGGGTCATGCTTGCCGGAGAAGCCACCATCTACGTTAGCGATCCGCTCATAACCAGCCGATTGCATAAGCGTCGCAGCCTGAAATGACCTTTGCCCTGAGGCGCACCCAACATAGATCGAAGTATCTTGATCAATGGTGCCTAGAACAACGGCTAGGAACTGATGGTTAGGCTCCGGCTGCCCGGTGGCTGGATCGAAGTGGAAGACCGGAATGTTCAACGCCCCCTCGGGATGACCCTGCTCAAACTCGTGTTCTGCGCGAACATCTAAATACACGGCCTTGGTCTCCGACTCAAGCCGGGCAGCCACATCGACGGGCGTCATCTCACGGATATTCACTCTTCCTCCTCAAACAGTAGTTGCCAGCCGATCCCCTCGTGAACAACGTTGAAGAGACTAGGATGTAGTATCTCTGCCATGATCTCCAGGGCTTCAGCGACCCGCGGCCCCGGCCGATTAAAAAACTGGTTGCCATCAGCAAGGTAGACACGTCCCTCCCTCACTGCCTGTAGTTGCAACCATTCCGACTTCCCCGTTAAAGATTTAATCTCGCGTCGTGTGCGCGCAATATCGAAACCACACGGCAAGACAATGATCACGTCTGGATCAAGAGTGGCGAGATCCCCCCAGTCCAGCCATGGGGCGTGTTCTCCAGCCAATCCGACGACACTGATACCCCCCGGCCTTATGAACGAGTTCCGGCATCCAGTTACCCGCGGCCATTAAAGGTTCGATCCATTCGATACAAGCAACCGTCGGTCTTTCTCCTGCGGTCGCGGCGCACTGTTCGATGTCAGCCATCCTCCGACGTAAACTCACTGTGATATCAGCGCCACGCTCCCGAACACCAAGAGCGTCAGCGACCCGCTCAATGTCAGCGAAGATGTCATTAAGGGCGTTAGGTTTAAGCGAGACGATCGTGGGATCGGAATCGAGAGTGGCAGAAACAGCAGCCTGGACGTCGGCGAGACTAACGGCACAGACGTCACACTGTGTTTGGGTGATGATTACGTCTGGTGCCAGCTGCTCCAGCAAGGCTGCATCGACCCGATACACCGACAACCCCTCCTGTAGGATCGCTTTGATGCGTTCGTCGATTTGGTAACTAGTACCGTCCAAGAATTTAGGTTCGGTGCATATCGGCAGGGAACTTACCGTGGTCGGATAGTCACACTCGTGGGACCGACCAACAAGCTGGTTTTCCAAGCCCAGCGCGCACACTATCTCAGTGCTGGACGCGATCAACGACACAATTCTGGTTTCTACATCCATCGAACACCAGCTTCAAAAAGTCTGGTCGAGAAAAACTTTATTCCTTGCATCGCTCCCATATATCTCGTCCGCGTTCTTTAAGCCGTTTCACCCAATCGGCGACGCCAGGGGACACCAGTGACATCAGAGACAATCCGAGTGCGATAAGCAAGAATCCTTGTAGGAAGGGCAAAAATAGGCCAATAATTCCCAGTAGGATCAGCATCAAACTGAGAACAAACGCCCCAATACGAAACGAGAGCGAGAGCATAGATTCCGAGGATATCAGGCTGATGGTTGTATGCGACCAACGGCAAAGCTACCGTTAACTTTGGTCACCGATAATGCGGAGCGCAACCCATGTCTGACACATCCACTCCAAACGAACCGCTTGAGATGAAGTGCCCGTGTTGCTCAACGAAACTTGTTATTGATCGAATCAATGGCGACATTCTTCACGAGGAACGCCCAAAGAAAGCTGCGGTCAGCTGGGACCAAGCATTGAGTGCCGGCGAGGCAAAACAAGTGGCAGCCGAAGCCATGTTTAAAGAGGGCATGGACCGCGAAAATCGAGCTGACGATATCTTGGAAAAAAAATTCAAGGAAGCGCTCAAGCGGGCTGACAAGGACGACAATCCACCGCCTCGAATCTTCGACCTTGATTGATGGTGACTCTCCTGCTCCGTCACAGGAGAGTCTTGTGCACGGCATTGCTATGCCTACTCGCTCTGCCAACGCTGGTAACGGCCCAGAACGGGGAACCAGCTCCAAGTCTAAGCAGCGAAATTGCCACAATCATCACGCATCCGACGCTAGAAGAGGCGACGCTCGGCATCTTGGCTGTCGATCTAGACAGCGGAGAGGTGTTAATTGACTACATCGCAGACGAGCCGCTGATCCCGGCATCGGTAAACAAGCTATTCACTGTTGCTGCTGCCCTCTGGCGCTTGGGGCCAACGTTCGTTTGGCAAACGCCCTTGGCCTACACGGGCAATCGGCTTGGCACAGACGATGAAACCATCGCCGGAAATCTTTGGGCGCTTGGTCGTGGCGCCCCCGATATTGTCGAGGAGCAATTGTGGGTCGCTGCCCGGGCCATCCACGCCCGCGGCGTTACACTAATCAATGGCGACTTGGTGGTTGACGACCGCTACTTCGACAACGAACGGTTCGGGCAAAGTTGGCCTGGCGGTGTACAAGTCCAGGAGGCCTACCACGCTCCAATTGGTGCTTTAATGGCGAACTATTCCGCCTACCGCAAGGGCGATGAATGGGTTGCAGTTGAAGACCCAGCACTCTATTTCGGAGAACGCCTGTACGCGCTGCTCAATCTAGCAGGAGTCAAGATCAGTGGTGAGGTGCGCAGGCCTACGATCGATGAACTTGCTACCCTGATGCTCTCCGAGGGTACCCATCCGGACAACTCACGCAGCGGCCTGCCCAGCCCTCTCCAGCTTCTGTACACGATTCACTCCGAGCCCCTCGGTCGTTTAGCCCTGGACGTCAACAAGTACAGCAACAACGTAATGGCGGAGGCAATTCTCAAAACCCTTGGGGCTACTGACTACGGCCACCCTGGGACCGCGTCAAAGGGCTTGGCCGTAGTCGCTAAGTTTCGCAACGAAGCGCTCGGCACATCGCTGACCGACTATGTACAAGCTGATGGTTCCGGGCTCTCCAACCTAAATCGCGTCTCGCCACGCCAGGTCGTCCGGCTTCTCCAGCACGCCCACTCCGACTTTCACTTTGGCCCCGAATTCGTAGCTTCAATGAAGATTAGCGGCATGGATGGTTTCAACCCACGACCGTTTCGAGACCCGCCGTTGGTAGGCGAACTGCGCCTAAAGTCAGGGCATATCCGCGGTGTCAACACGTTGTCCGGATATGCCCATACCGAATCTGGAAGGACGGTGGCCTTCTGCGTAATGATTAATGGCCATAAGTCTCAGCAATGGGAAATCGACCTGAGAGTAGCGGAACTCTCAAAGATCATCCGTTCGAGTTATTGAAAGCACACTTATTTTTGCAAGGACCCCGTTGGGCGAGCGGTGCATATTCTTTCAGTTAGTTGACGGGCATGGAGGTAGATTTGGCTTCCCAAGCTCTGTAAACACCCCGCAATGCAAACCGGACGGCCAAGGTTCCTAGAATTCCATGAGGTGGAGTCCAATTGCCTCATCCATGGTCCGCTCGATGCGAGCCTCGTAGGTCCGAACGATAACTTCTATCGTCGCCGAGACGTGGGCTTCAAAGCAATGTCCACCGGTAGCCTGGAAATTCCCATCAGTTAACACCAGGTGTATATGAGGGAACGGCTCGCCGTCATACCAACTAAGCGTGCCCGTCAGCCCAACGACCTCCATGTCACCCTCAAACTCACGTGCCGAATAATCTTGTTCCTCAAGCAGGTAACAACCAAGACAGGCTCGATTGACGGCCCCTAATCCAGTAACAGCACCCGAACCGATGTCACGTTCCTTCATAAACTCAGCAAGTGACGCGATCAGTTCATCGCCCTGTTCGAGCCTAAGGATAAAACCATCCTCAACCTCTTTCACACGCACGTTCGTCCTCCATTAATCAATCAGTAGCGGTGTACGCTGCAAGGGAACCATGAATTCGGCACCTCCGGCGCTAACTAGGACCGTATCCAGCAGCAGTAGTGACATCGGAGGAGCACTTGGCCCGAGCGGTTGCATCGTGGTGGAGAGGGTGAACGCCAAGCCGGTGTTGGCCCCGAGCCGATAGAGACTACCCCAGCCTCTGAGCGGCACAGCGACCGATTCAAGCTCGACAGAACCTTCTTCCAGTCGGCCAACACGGTCGATAACCGTGGACGAATGAACCAGCCCAACCATAGCGGAACGCGTAGCTTCAAGAACCTCGGCTGCCCCCTGTCCTACCTTAATAAGCTCGGCAGTTCGTTCGGCAACGTCAGCCAAACGCGAAAGCCCCTCATTGACCCAATCGGGGGCGGTCGACTCTCCCGTGGGCAGCAGGTAAGCCCAGCGCCCAACCCGATTGGCGTAACCAAGATAACGGATACCAGATGAGAGGAATACAAGATCTCCTGGTTGCAGCTTCAGGTCGAGCTGCATGCGATGCTCGGCCTCAAGAGTACTGCTTGGCCGATAAACGACCGTGCGTGGCGGATAAGCAACTTCGACGTCGAGCTGTGCAGCTCTGTCACGAAAGGCCCAGTCGAGGTCAAGCAGGGAAGTACCAGACGCAACCACCACCTGATCACTCAATACCTCATCGAGAATGGCAACCGTCAGGCGTACGGACTCCGCGAAAAACGGTGCCTCCGAAGAGATTTGTTCGGCGAGGAAACTCTCAACTAAAGGCCGCGAGGAAATCAACCGGTTTGAAAATTCAGGGGCCAAATGGTCACGAAGCCACCGAGCATTTGACGCTGTGAGGCCGTCTGCGGCAGGAAATTGCAGAGAATCGTTGACGGCGATGCTCCCCGGCTTGAAGGCACGCAAGTGATCGTTCAGCAACCCGGCCAGGGTCATCTCGTCGGATGGTTCGAAGACCTCATAGATTGCCGCGTTAGATGAAAAACCGTCCCCAAGGGCAATACGCGCAAGGGCCGAGTCTTGGTTGCACAATAATAGAGCACCTTTACCCTCGAGGCGGGTGGCTCTCACGGTGAGGAGAGAGACGAGCACATCGCCATTTGAACCGTCGGCGACTATTAACCAGCAATCAACTCCAACCCTCTCCATCAGAACGGGCAGCAATGTATCTAGCCGCAGCGTCAACATGGTGTCGTGCTGGGCTGCTCGGTCGCGAATATCACGCACCCGGGCGCCGCCGAACTCTGCAAAATCAGGCGCGAAGGCTTTACAACCAGTGGTGAGCGCGATCAAGACAAAGGTGGCCACCAGGAACCTCATCGATTGACGGCGAGTCTCGCAGCTCATGAGGTAATTGATGCTACCGCAGCCTTCCGAAGTCCGCCTCTACACGCACTTCGGTGTTGTAGTCAGGAACTCCGCCGCCTGCGTCAACGATGCCACGCGGAATCAGCACATTCCCCTCCGGGAAGTGCACCTGCAAATTACCTCGAGCAATTGAGGCAAACAGGATGCGGCCCTCGAACACACCTGTCTTGCTAATCAGCTTGACCTTCTGGTGTTGGCTAAATTCCAGGTCGCCTGCATCCTCCGGATTCATGAGTATTGAGTCACGCCCTGCGTTGTTAATCGGGTCAACCTCCCCATAAATCAGCGAATTGAATTGCCGCCCGCGCCGCGTCGAAACCTTAAACCAACCCTCACGCTTGTTTGAGAACGGTAACTGAACGACGACGAAATGAGCTTGGCCGTCAGGGGTTGGGAACTCCCATTTATCACACAGGTGAGGGCCACCGTATTGGATCGCATCGCCTGTGCCAGCAAAATGCTGGATCCCATCGTACGCTGGTACAACATGGGCAATTTCTTCACGGATCGCCTGGCTATCAGTGCATCCGAGCAAACCAGCATGCTCAGCGTCAACGGCATGCGCTAGTTCCAGAAAAATGCGCCACTCTGATTTCGCCTCACCGACAGACCGATCAATCTCAGGGCTGAAGATCACACGGCGTTCAGTTGATGTTTGCGTTCCGCCGCCCTCTTGTTCGTAGCGGGTACGAGCCGGCAGTAAGATCACGGCACCATCTTTCTCAATTGGCTCGATGAATAGCTGCTTCGTAAGAAAAATGTCCTGGTGCACACGCAGAGGAACCCGGCTCATCGCATCGGTAACGTAATCGGGGTCCGGCAGTGTCTGCACGAAATTTCCTCCGGCGCAGTACAACAAGTCGAGACGGTTCTCAGCAGCAGCGTCAATCATCTCCGGAGCAGTCAGTCCAGGCTGGTCCGGTAAATTGAAACCATAAACTTCGCGCATCAGGGCGGCACTTTCCGACGATACCGGGCGACCACCTGGGAAGGCTGTCGCGTAGGCACCCATCTCTGCCCCACCTTGGACGCCACTATGCCCCCGGATCGGCATTAGGCCGCACTTGTCACGCCCAACGTAGCCCTTCACCAACCCAAGGTTGATGATCATTTGAACAGCATCAGCGCCAGCCACGTGTTGGGTGATCCCCATACTCCAGACAAAAACAGCACTGTCAGCACGGTGAATCAAATTCGCAAATTCCTTCATACTGGCTTGTGACAATCCCGATTCAGATTCGAGCTCTTCCCATTTGACGCGTTCCGTTTCACGACGAAGAGCATCAACACCCTCGGTGTGAACGTCTATGAACTCCGTATCGTGCCAACCATTTTCGAAAACTATCTTCAACACACCATAAAGAAATGCGATGTCCCCACCCGTGTTGACCGGAAACCAATCGTCTATGAGCTGCGTACCAAAGACCGAAGAAACTAAGTTCGAAGGGATCCAGTAACGTTCCATCGCAGGTTCTCGATACGGGTTCACCAAAACCACCCGGGTACCGGTCTTTTTCGCTTGTTGTAAGTATTTGGTCGTTACCGGTTGATCATTAGCCGGGTTGGATCCGAAAAACACCACGAGATCGGAACCGATCCAATCACGGTAGCTACACGTAGTCGCCGCAACCCCCAGTGACCGCTTCATCGCCGCTGTAGAAGGTGAATGACAAATTCGAGCGGCGTTGTCTATGTTGTTAGTACCGAACCACCGTGCCACTTTTTGCGCCACGTAGTAGACCTCATTGGTCATCCCGCGCGAGGTTAGATAAAAGGCCAAACGCTTCGGATCACTGTGCTTAATCCGTTCAGCAATACGTCCGTATGCCTCTTCCCACTGGATCCGGCGAAATCCGGGTTCACCACGCTCCCGAATCATCGGCACACTAATTCTGCCAAGATCGCGCAGGTCAGCGTCAGACAAATCCTCTAAGTGCGATACGTTGGCCAGCAACTGATGGTCAAACTCGGGCATAGTATTCAAGCGCAGTAAGTTGAGCCGGACCATACAGAGGTGGGTGCCAGTGAGCGTCCAGTCACGCAGCCCTGCGGTCCCCAAAGCACAACCATCGCAGGCACCACGCGAAAGTACTTTCCATGCGTAGCCAAGGTTGTCACGGTTGCGCAACACCACCCGGAGCATGTCTCGATAGTGTTTCGGCTTGACATGGCCTAAACCGAACGGAGACAGATTTCTCAGGCGTTTCCAGAAACCTAGTTGGAGCTCGTGAGCCATGAGTATCCGATTGGCGGCCGGGAGCCTACTTGCCGATAACCCTCTCCGCTCCCGTGTACACGTTCATCTTCGAGTCCCGCAGGAACCCTACCAGGGTCATGTTGCTTTGTGCAGCAAACTCGACTGCCAGGCTCGATGCTGCCGAAACACCAGCAACGATCGGGATCTGAGCAACTAACGCTTTCTGGACGATTTCGAACGAAGTACGCCCGGAGACAATCAGCACGTTTGCATCGAGTGGCAAGCATTCCTCAATAAGAGCGTAGCCTATCGCCTTATCGACAGCGTTATGCCGACCCACGTCCTCACGGACAACCAGCAACTCGCCTGCAACATTGAAGATGGCAGCAGCGTGTAAACCACCGGTGGCAGCAAACACATTCTGCCGCGGTTCCAGCTGGTCCATCATGCTGGTAAGTACCATGGATGAAATTGATGGCCCGTCGGCCGCCATTGCGGTATTAACATGGATGGCTTCGATGCTGGCCTTGCCACAAATACCGCACGACGATGAAGCAAAGAAATGACGACGAACGTCTCGGCGTGGATTGCGGCCTGGAATCAACCCCACCTCAACGATGTTTTCCGGGTGCAATTCCTCGTCTCCCCCGACCACTGAGTTACCACAATGGTTAATTGTGGCCACATCTTCGGCCCCTACAATACCCTCGGTGAAGAGGAAACCAGCGGCGAGCTCGAGGTCATTCCCAGGAGTGCGCATGGTTACCGCAACGGCTTCTCCACAGAGATGGATCTCGCAGGGCTCCTCTACCGCGATAGTGTCTTGAACTTCAGACACCTGCCCAGCATCGACTTTCGTCACCGTGCGTTCGACTGTGGAGTCGTTCAAGAACCGGCCTCCCAGGACGCAACTGTCATCTCACGAAAACACGGGCCAGGACGGGAAACGGCCTTTCGTTGAAGAAATCGTCAAGATGCGTAGAAACGACCTGTGTCAGCAACTTCTTTAAGAAGCGGCGCCGGCTCAAAACGACCACCAAGAAGATCTGAGAGCTCTTGCAGCCGATCCCGTAAACAGGCTACGCCGACGGCGTCAGCGTAGCGGAGGATACCACCTCGAAAAGGAGGAAAACCGGTGCCCATCACCATCGCAAGGTCAAGGGAACCGGCTGACTCAACAATATTTTCTTGTAGCGCATAGCAGGCTTCATTAAACATCAAGAGTACGCAACGATCAGTGATCTCTTCATCACCTGGTCTTCTTGCGGACATCGGGCCCCCACCCAATATCTCACCAAGGTCAACCGGTTGGGGTTTGCGTTTTCCGTATCGATAAAAACCATTCAAAACCTTCTTGCCTAGTCGCCCACTTTTGCACATCAGGCTACCAACATCCGATGCCAAGACTCGTTCACCGAAGACCGGACCAAGTTTGCCAGCAACATGATGCGTGACATCAAGCCCAATCTCATCTAGTAACCGAAGTGGTCCCATTGGCATCCCGAAGTGCTTGAGCGCTCCATCAATTTGGGCAGTAGGGACGCCAGATTCTACCAACAAAAGTGCCTCGTTCAGATAAGGCATCAAGACACGATTAACCAGGAATCCCGGCGAGTCAGCGACTTTCACCGGGACTTTGCCAAGCCGGTGCACAAAAGACAGCGCGCAACCAACTGCGTCGGCTTCGGCGAGCTCAGAACAAACAACCTCAACCAACGGCATGCGATGTACAGGGTTGAAGAAGTGTAAGCCAACGAACCGGCCGGGCCGCTTCATTGATGTCGCCATTTCAGACAGCGTCAACGACGAAGTGTTTGTCGCGATCACAGTGTCAGGTCTAGTCACATTCTCTATATCGCTGAGTACTGACCGTTTGACATCGAGGTTCTCGACCACAGATTCAATCACCAAGTCGGCAGTCCCGAAGCCAGTATAGGCAAGCGTTGGACTGATCAACCCCATACGCTGAGAGACCTCTCGGCTGCTAAGCTTGCCGGCCCGCTGCCGCTCGTGGAAACGTTGATAAGCAACCTTGTAACCAGTTGTCAACGATTCGGCGACAACGTCCTTTAAGCGAACGGGGATCTGGTGGTAGGCAGCAACCTGCGCGATGCCGCCTCCCATAACACCCGCTCCGACGACACCAAGTTTGTTTACCTTCCGGGTAGCGTCTCCTTGCCCGCTGTTTCCTCTAACGTGTGCCGTCCTCCGTGCCGCCTGGCGAGACAAAAAGATCTCCACCAAATTGCGGGATGTTGGTGAAACAATCAGCCGACCGACTTGTTCCGCTTCAAGCCTGAGACCCTTTGCCAGTGTCATTTTCAGGCCGCGCCGTACCGTGTCGAGTGCCTCTAGGGGGGCCGGGTAGTGCTCACCAACCCGTGACAGCACGCTCTTTCCGGCCTGGTGAAACATAATCATGCGTCCCACCAACTGACCCTCAAGCAACCAGCGGCGGAAAAACCGTCCCCAAGATCGATCTTCTAGTGCCAATCGGCGGTGGTAACGCGGAGGGGAAAGTACAAACCGTCTCGCCTCGGTTAGCAACAGTTCCGCAGGCACAACAGCGTCGACTAGTCCAATCTTGCGGGCGCGGGCGGCGGTCACTGCCTTCCCCCCAAGGATCATCGGTAATGCACGTTCTAGAGAAATCATCCGTGGGAGCCTCTGGCTCCCACCAAAGCCAGGGAAAAAACCTAAGTTCACCTCTGGAAAGCCAATGTCAACTGAAGAGTTGTCGGCAACGACCCGAAACGTGCAAGCCAGCGCCATTTCGGTAGCACCACCGAGGCAGGTGCCGTTGATTGCCGCCACCGTTATAACCGGCAAATCAGCAATCTTCTGGAAAATTTCTTGTCCCCGCCGCGTCGCAGCAATCGCGGCCGCTTCATTGGGTACAGACTCAATTGCCGCAATGTCGACGCCAACAATGAACGAATTCTCTTTTGCCGAAGTGAACATCACACCTCGAACGGTTCCCTCAGCACAGCGTAACTTGAGTTCGTCAAGCACCGCGCCAAGTCGCTCTAGCAACTCCGGAGTAAAGCGGTTGTGATGCACTCCGGGTTGATCGAATTCAACTAGCGCAATGCCATCGTCATCGAGTTCGACGCTTAAACCAGCGGAGGCAACAGCTCGATCCCAAGGCTCCCGCGATAAGAGCCCTGTGATGAGTTGTCGATCAATCACCGTTCGAGAACCATTGCTCCGCCCTGACCACCACCGACGCAGAGCGTTGCCAAACCCCAATGCGCTGATCGCCTCGCCAGCTCGTGAAGTAGCGTTACGACCAAACGCGTACCGCTCGACCCAACCGGATGCCCGAGGGCAATGGCACCACCGTTGACGTTAAGCCGATCACGGTCAATCTCGCCAATGGCATGATTGCCTCCGAGTTCCTCTCTCGCGAAGGCCGATGACCGGAAACATAACTCACATGCCAAGACCTGCGCCGCAAACGCTTCGTTTAACTCGATCAGATCTAGATCGGCAAGTTTCAGCCCTGCTTCCGCCAACGCGGGAGGTGTCGCGTAGCAAGGTCCGAGGCCCATACGGCGAGGTAAACATCCGGCCCACGCGTAACCCGCTACTCGCCCGAGAGGCTCGTAGCCAAGCTCCTGTGCCATCCCCTCTTCCATCACCAACACGGCCGCACCTCCGTCGCTAACCATGCAGGAGTTACCGGCTGTCACGGTACCGTGGCGACGATTGAACACAGGCATCAATTTCCCCAACGCTTCCATGCTCTGGCCAGAGCGAGGCCCGCTGTCTGCATCAACCATCTCGTCGTATCCCGGGGGCAGGAAAATTGGAATACGCTCGGCAACGAATCGCCCTGCTTCTTCAGCCTCCGTAACAAGCTGGTGACTGCGCAATGCGAATTCGTCCTGGATGTCACGCGAGATCTGAAACTCGCGAGCCAGAACCTCAGCGGTCTCACCCATGTTTAACCCACAGACTGGATCAGTGAGACCGACCTTAAGGGCGATCTCGGGAGAAAAGTCCCGCGGGCGGAATCGGGATAGTGCACGCAGGCGGTCCCTGACTGTTCGTGCTTTTGCCAACCTTTCAAACTTTGCTTTCGCCACAGCGGAGAAGAACAACGGGTAATGACTCATTGATTCGACCCCAGCAGCAATGACCACACGGGCCCGGCCGCTCCGGACAAGCTCGACAGCAGAGGTGATTGCTTCCAACCCTGAACCACAGTTGCGCTGGACCGTGACTGCCGGCACGGTACGTGGCAAATTAGTTTTCAGAGCTAAGACACGGGCAATGTTCGCAGCATCGATCGGGTTGCCGGCGCATCCAACGATGACCTCGTCGACCCGCTGCAGATCAAGGTCGGCACGCTCAATGAGCTCGGTAATCACCTGCCTGCCAAGCTCGACCGCCGAGACGTTCCTTAGCGTGGTGCCGAACTTGGCATATACGGACCGCAGCCCGTGGGTAATGACAACCCCGCCCGACATCTCAGCTCTCGCTTTCGGAATAGATCTCGTCGATCAGCTCCCCGTACTTTCTCTCCACGGCCCGACGCACTGTCTTAAGGGTCGGAGTAAGGGTGCCATCCTCGATACTAAAAGGCGTTGCAAGCAACCGGAAGTCCCTAACCTGCTCAAAAGTCGAGAAGTCCGCCTGTAGAATATCGATCTCTGCGCGGACCAGGGCGATCACGTCAGTGTCAATGCATAATTCTTCCGGAGTTTTGTGTTTGCCCTTTTCCTCTGCCCAATTCTGCAGTATGGCAAAATCGGGTACGACTAACGCAGCGACAAAACGCTGCCCATCCCCAACGACTACCAACTGTTCCACGTACCGACTCATTGCTATGGCATTCTCAAGCGGCTGTGGCGCAACGTTTTTACCAGTCGACGTCACAAGGATATTCTTCTTGCGGTCAGTGACACGGAGATATCCGTCCTCCAAAACACCGATATCACCAGTTTGAAACCACCCATCGATAAATACCTCATCGGTCGCTTGGGGCTTGTTCCAATATCCCTTCATAACGTGTGGCCCGCGGGTCAGAATTTCTCCATCGTCGGCGATCTTTACTTCAGCACCGTCGATCGGTCGACCGACTGTACCGACCCGGTTGGCATCCTGTGAGTTGACGGAAATAACAGGCGATGTTTCGGTCAGCCCATAACCCTGTAGCAAACGTAAGCCCATCGATTCGAACCACCAATTAAGGGACGGATCCAGCGCCGCTCCACCGCTGACGAGATAAACAATTCGGCCCCCGGTTCGGGCACGCAACTTGCGGAGAACCAAGCGGTCAGCGACCAGAAAACGAAACTGGTCGAGAAACCCAAAAGGGGCACCAAGAAGCTCATGCTCCGCTCGACGACGACCAACACGCTCGGCCCAGTAGAAAATACGCTGCTTGAGAGGACTTCCAGAAACAACCTTTTCAAGCACTGCGGCACGGAAACGTTCAAATAAGCGTGGC